>Ga0123355_10007066_pt1 | contig 16729 bp, 11 predicted proteins | sample TergutEmb28metaG_3_FD_89872 | JGI IMG/M metagenome (GOLD analysis project Ga0123355, IMG submission 89872) | Embiratermes neotenicus P1 segment gut microbial communities from Petit-Saut dam, French Guiana - Emb289 P1 | ecosystem: Host-associated > Arthropoda: Insects > Digestive system > Gut ...
ATTATAAAACAAGAATTTGTGCATTAAGTTGGTTAATTACTCAGATTGTACTAAGATGCACGGTCAGCAAAACATAAAAAAAAAAAAAACATATATAAGCAAGATATGAACTGTCCGCAGAGCGTCACATGTCTGGTGCTTTCCCTCTGAAAGCATTCCTAGATGTTAAATTCGACGATAACAAGACTGCAAATGGCGTACTTCCCGATTTTTCTACACATCACATGGTTTCACGGTAGACTGGACATCACGTCATTTACGCCCACACGAAATTTCCTGCGCCAATTTTCACGAGACACATAATCATTCAACATATTTTTGTTGACATCCCCTGTTTGAAAATTTTCCCAAACCTCATAAAAATGTAGAAAATTGGGTGAAATGTCTTTTACTCCTGCACTGTCACTGCACCGATTTTAACAAAATTTACCAGGCTCAACGACATTGCCTGGATATCTCCTGTGTTGATTTGTATCTAAATTAGGCAAGAAATATGAAAATTACGGCCATAAATTCAGTACGACTGTCACTCAACCGGTTTTCATGTGACTCACGCTTGTTAAAATACGAGGTTAACACAACCCATACCGAACTTAATGAAAATCCGACATTTTAGACGCTGATATTTGGACCCAGACGTACTGACGGCTGGATTTGACACATAAGGCACCGTCTTCTTTTATTTCGCAAGGGCACTCCCGACTATATTAAGTATATTGTCTTTCTCGGTAATGTCACTGTCTGTCGATCGAACAAAATAACCCTCTCAGACCAGGCCCAAGTAACTCTGCAACTGACAGTTACATTTTCCGATTTAGGGTAAATATTTTTAGCCGGTTCGCTCTTGCTGTCGGGCCCGAAAAAATTTTTCACCGGGGCCCGGACCCGCTCCAGGCGGGCCTTAGTAAAGAACGCCTAAAACGCACGAGTCGATATTCCAAGCCGACAGACAGGACAATGCTAACAGTCGTTTTTCACCATTGTTTTGAAAACGAGCCAACAAAAGATTGTGAACTGGATTTGACTTATAGTTCATTGATGGCACTTTCGCACACTGTAATCAACCTTTGGATTTCCTAGGAGCCAAATTAGTTACCGATTGAGGAACTGGCACAAAACTAGGTAGATTTGAGCTGTACGTAAAGTTAGGGTTACAGTGCGGAAATGGAGAATGAAATGTTCTTAAAAACTCAGTGTGGGAACTTGAATTTGACACACCAATTTCACTGAAATCTGTTAAGTGGTTCGTGAGATGAATTATATCCACAGACCGGGTGCTCACTGTACACACAATGTCCAAGTAATGCATACAGGTAGTGTTAATTCCCTTGCGTGCCTGGTCTCTGTAACTCAGGCATCACACAGCCAAACAAAATGATTTCTTGGATTTTCTTGCTTTGTAAGTCAACATCAGCTGTCTCCACACCCAGCCAACTTGTGGGGTCTAACACTAACCTCACTTAGTCTACAATTAATATGAACCTGGCATTGTCTAACAAATATTTCTCAGTATGGCCATTGGCTCCTAAGCATCATAAAAGTTCAAAGCCAAGCAGCCATGCCCAAACATCTGAGACATAATGGATTGCAGTCTTCTGGGACTCTGGTTTTGTTAAGCTACTGGCACACTTGTGCATGACATCTATTTATTGCACATTAGATACAGAAAAATAAGTGAACCACCTTGTCCTAGTCTGTTCAATGCAATCAACTGTGAAAGGTCAAACCAAGTTGTGATCACAAATCACGATGTTATTCTTCCAATGCAACATAGAACCAATGGAATATAAATAACGAAGATGTGCATACATTTCTGAAACACTTACATATTTAATATGAAGGTAATTAAAAACAGAAAGTCTACTGCACATTAATCACAATACACCAATATTGTTACACTTGTTATGAATGGCTTATGGACAAGGTTAACATATCTAATTTCTGTAAATGACTAATGACAGAATAAATCAAACTGCTCGATAATGCAGTCTGGAATTCTGTCAACCTCCTCAATAAACTGCAATGAAATTTTATGACGACGTCTTCACCCTTCGGCGTCGGTATGCGGCATACATTTGTAGTTGTCTAATGATGTTTTGGAACAGCCTGTGTCCCATCTTCAAGGGTCAAGCACTACACATTGTCAGGCGAGATTAAATTTTCTGTGTATCACTCCAGTGTTTTCTGTACTTATACACTGCAGTATCCACACTTTTGATAAGCTACATTGTAAAAGGCCTGGAAGAGATTATGCAACAGAAATTACTGAGAACTGCAACACGAGATGGACACAGAGGACAGGAAGAAAATAAAATCTGAACATAAAATTTTGGACTGAAACCTCGCCAAAAGAGACCACTTGAGAGCATGCCGGAGAGGATATTAAGGCATGGTTGAGGCATTGTGCTACAAGCTGGAAGGTTGCGGGTTCGATTCCCAATTGAATTATTAGAATTTTTCATGGACATAACCCTTCAGCTGTACTATAGCCGTGTTTCATTCAGTCGCTAACAGAAATGAGTACCAGGAATATTTCCTGTGGGGTAAAGGCAGCTGGTGCAAAGGGCTCACAGTGCCACCTTAATGTGCTGACTGTCTTGAAACCTGTGAGCCTCAACCTCCTGGAACCCTCTGGGCCTGTACAGGGATTGCTTTACCTTATACAAATATTTCAAGAACAGAGTATGAAGGTGTCATAAGGACAGTTCAAAAAAAGTTACTCCTCTTGAGACTACCCCAAAGACGGGAGACGGCAGGCTCCCCTGAAATAATGGTACCTACAAACCTAACCTAAAATGTCAATTATAATCTTCATTGGCAGAAGTGTGAGAACCTCATAACCTGTGCCATGGCCCAGATGGATCCTCACCAGTCTCTCACTGTGGTGGCCCAGGTTCAGTGACAAAGTTTTCTTGTATTACTTGAGTTTCCCATTGTCAGTATATTCCAAAAATTCTTAATACTCCTAATTCATCCATCTACCATCTTTACTACTATACATCTTACCAACTGACTGAATCATTAAATAAACCACTTCACTTAAATCTCACAGGGTGTGCACTGCTTGCAACTTTCTGAAGAAAGATCCAGCTGTGGGCTAGTAAGGGTAAAGTGATGAACATCCATGTTTCATAATAGCAGGGACTTTCTTGAATAATTCTGTCTTATGGGGTGTGAGGTCTCATAGTTTGGCAGAAATTTACACACCTTTCAGGGGAACCTACTGCCTTTATCTTAAGGGCAGATCTAACAGGGTGACTTTACTAGAACCTCATAAATCACAGGGATTTTCTTGACCATGAAAAACTCTTCACGAAAAATCCAATAGTATGGAGTCATCAGCTGCCATTAAATTAGAATCTGGCTCACTGCATGTGATATCTGTACAGATGGCAACAAGTATCAATATATTCTTATGTGCAGTCAGTGATATTCCAATTGAACTGCAGGATGCAAAATTACTTGGACAATGTGCTGACATCACTTATTTATAAAATTTAGTTTTAAAAGTATCAACGAAATGTGGAACGTTTATCAATATGCAACAGAACAAATCATTCTATTCACTGTTCCAGGGCATGATGACTGCAACATACACACTATATGTCTTCTTGCTAATTGCAATTCCTGCACACATTACTGCTTTCAAAACTGGAGCCCCTGAAGCAGCATGTGACTCAATGATACCAGACCACCATTCTACACCTCAATCTGGACCATCACCCTACACAATCACTCCCAGCAAGTCCAAAGTCAAGGCTGGTGATACTGTTGAAGTGACTATATCAGGAAGTGACAGCACAAAGTTCAAAGGATACCTTATTCAAGCTCGTGTGGGTAACACACCCATTGGAAGATTTCTGAAGGGACCAGAAATCAACTTACTCAACTGTGGCAGTGGAGTTGGGGTAAGAGTCTGTCAAGTTTGTTTTAAGGCTGGCAGTGTATGTGTATGACAAATTTGGCTCAAGAGTATAGCAACCCCTTGCATAACAGAATTTTGACTATATGTTATACACAATTAATTAAAAACCATATGGAAAAAAATAGCTGAATGTTGAAACATTTAAGGACACACAGATAAATGCGGGCAGTTACTGGCTCAACCAATGTGGAAGCAGCTACCCAAGCACTGTGTAAATGTCTAGTTGTCCAAAAATGTATTCTTATAATAAAACCAACTAGATGCACTAATTTCTCAAATTTATTTTGGAATAAAACTCTACATGTTTCAGACAGTTCCTCTGTCCATCATCAGGAGTTTTTCACTGTACACACAGCAATGGTATATGTCATACAGGTTTGCTGACAGCATGCGAACAGGATCAGGACAGAACTAGTTCCGTCCTGATCCTGCTCGCATGCTGTCAGCAAACCTGTATGCCATATACCACTGCTGTGTGTACAGTGAAAAACTCCTGATGATGGACAGAGGAACTGTCTGAAACATGTAGAGTTTTATTCCAAAAATAAATTTGAGAAATTAGTGCATCTAGTTCGTTTTATTATAAGAATTTATCACGATGCATGGTCACCTGCACTTCGAAGTTCAAATATGTATATATTTTAAGCAGTGGGGGTATATAATCATCCATGTTCACATAGCCCTGTTTTTTTAATTAGAAGCTTGTACAGTATGGGTTTGCCCAGTATACTATCATCACTCATGTGAACTCCTGCGCTGCACAAGGGATCACTTTACATTCTTTCATTTACTCATTTTACAAACTCTTTGTACTAGAATTTCAACTTCAAAATACACACATGACACACTGTTTTTGTGGGAAGAAAACTAACTAACTTTATGCTAATAGAACCTACAAATTACATGCCACTCCTACTAAAGCCCACCATTCGACATAATTGTGATGTCTGTCTTTTGCATCACGTGGGTACTATCTGTAAGAATCTGTTAATTTTATATAATGGGCCATGACATCGGTATAGTATTATCAGAGTGACATTCTTCCATCGCACTGTCCACTGCCTGGATTGCATAGGTGTATGAAATTATAGATTGTGGCTTTATTTTTGTCTTCCAGTAAACAGAAGAGACAGAGCATGTTAGGTAAAGTGCTGTGATATCACTGGACACTGAAACAAACTGTGCCCAGTGACAATGGACCAGCTGTCCTCCCCCTCAAACAAGAGACAAAGATGTAACCTCCTAAATATAATATTAATGTGTATTTGGGATGATAATATTAAGATAGATCTTACTGTAACAGGATATGAGTGTAGAAACTAAATTCCTCCCCCCTAGTAAGATCCACTGGGGGGCTCTTAAGAACATGTTAATGTACTTACTTAGGGGTTCCAAAAAAGGTACAAATTTATTGACTCACTAAGCACACATCAGATTATCAACCCTTCTGTTCTGGACACATTTCCTTGTAAAAGATGCACTTTGTAGTAAATGTTGCGGTACTTGGATAATAGCTTCTATGTTGTGACACACTACACAATCACAGGGTGATCATGATACTTGTCAAGAACACTGCTTTTCATCTAATCCCATGCAGTGTTACAACCCAGATGAATACTTGACCAACACCTTAAACCCTGAAAACTTATATATTCTAATACCACTGGTAATAAGTTAGATGTTATGCTGGTCCACACAGCATACTACACAACTGATACTGAACAGAAACCGATAGACAGCGCTATGCTAAGAAACTCAGCAGACAGGTATACAGTGCATGTCACTTAACCTTATTTCCAACATTTCAAGTTTTTTAAATTATTAGTGTCCACAATAAGGCACAGGCAGGGCGTTATGTACTTGTTTATGAGCAAATACTAATGGTTAATATTTTGAGATCTTAATACTTCTAGCTATCGTATGTGCTACATAAATATTATTTCTATATTTAGTCTGCTGCCACCCACACCAACAACAAAGACAAAACCTTGATTAAATTAACTTGGATGCCACCTGCTGGACTCTCGGCAAGTGTTCGTTTCCGGTAAGTTCTATGAGATGCAGCATGCTTGCACTGAAGGTGTGGGAAGCACTGATACTACCCTGGGGATCATCCACAACAGTTCTGTAGAATGTGGATTTATGGCTTGGTCTTCCTGAAACAAAGTAACTAATGGGGTCTTTTAACATGGATGGTTACTGTGGATCTTAAGTGTAAAAATATATCATCCTACATGTAGGTGTGGATGGATGGCTCAGTATATTTCTCCTTCATACCATAACCAACCTCAAAATATGACAACACAAACCAGTTAGTTTCCATACAACTGTAAAATGAACGGTATATTGATCACCTGTAGATGGAATTTCAAATAAAATGGTTGACTACACATAAATTTGTTAAAATAACTTTCAACAGTTCATTAGATAGGAATGGGGAAGAATATTATATCTACAACACTGAGGGATCTTGTATGGTCTTCAGAGAATGAAAGGAAGTTCACAAAACACGTCATAACATAGACTGGACACGTATGCTGGATCTAACTTGCTTCACAGCACAGAACAGAAAGAAGGGCATGGAGCCCAAAAAAAGAAAAAAGAAAAAAGAAAGGCATGTGGGATTAAAGAACATTATGCTGGAAATGCATGGTTCTGAGAGATGTAAATGGACACGTATGTTCTGGATACAAGCTTGCCATGTGAATGTCTACACTTGTGCACATATAAACACACACAAAAATGTTGAAATGTTGCAGTATGCAGTAAAAGATTGCAACATACAATTTTTCAGCCTGCATGAATAGTACGGTGGTTTTCTAAATAGAATACAACTACCTGAGCAAGCAGCTGCACTATTTACACTCACAATGAAACATAGTGTGCACTTACTGTAGCTTAATAGTGAGCCCACAAACAAAGCACAAGAATGTTCCCTGAAGATGATTAAAGCACAGTAGTTTCCAAAAAGCACACTCATTATGTTTTGTGCAGATGCAACAGGATTTGCACAATCTGAAGAGCAGTTGTTACATGAGACATAGTGTATAGTAACAAAACTGTCAGAACACAAATGAAAGTCTAAATGCAAGCCCACAAGGGATGAAGGTATCAATAAAGGTTCTTTGAAGATACACGTGTATTGTACTTACCCCAAAACATGTACACTCATCAAGATATATCTGGTTGCAGATGTGCAGTACACAGGGTGCGATTCCGGTGAGTAGTGCAGTCTACAGAAAACACCGTATTATGCTGCAGGAAAATCTGTCTCATTAATGAAACAATTCTAATATTAACATTATAAATAAATAAATAAATAATTATTTAAGATAAGATTATATAAGCATATGGGGTAGAGGAATAAAGATCCATGCATTCTATACCTCAGCACCAAACAGAGATTAGCGATGAACTTCACAATGAAGCCACTTTATGGGTGAGAAATGGGCCCTCAGTATCTCCTGGATGGACTGCAGAACCAAACTGGATGTGGTGGTGAACACTTGCCCTTCGGGACTGATCAAGCTGTAATGGCTTTTAAAAATGATGTAATCACTTATCTAACAATGCTGTATCAGCTTCTGAGATAATGTAGTTTGAAATATAAGTTGTGATCAATACAGATATTGTGGTAGTTCATTCAAGTGACTAAGAGTTGAGGGTCAAATCTGTGAAAAGAATATTACAAATTCTGTTGCTATTCCATAATATTCACAGTAGCTATAAGGGCTACTAAGCTTCATAACTCAACACTTTATGGAAATACTATTTCTTGCCATAATCAACTGAGCACAAGCATGAACAGCTCTACCAGTGTGCTGTTATATTAAGTGAAGTCTTCAAAACTTAATTCACAAAAGTGGTATGAACACTAATCTGTTTGCTGGAAGGAGGCAAAATTGGGACCAAAACACAAGTTCTAATCATGGGTACATTGGTTTTATGTGTCATCAGCATTTATATTCTCGTGCTAGATTCAAAGAAATGGTTTTAAAGAGACACGGAAAAATCCACCAGTGTACGTAAACTACAGCTGTGAGAATCTTATGTTGATACAACAACTGTCATGTTACAGTATAAATTACTATAATAGCATGGAACTTATCTTAATACATTTTGCAAAATGAATACTTTGTAATTCCAATTCCACAACTGTCACTTTTCTGTTTACATGTTTCAGCGTTACGTTTGTCAAAACTGGATCTGAATACTGGGTGGGTCAGGAATCTGATCCCATCACTGTGGAATAAAGGTGAATATTACTGGTATTTACACAATGCAAAATTTCTGACCGTCTGAGCAGCATGTAGATCTCAGGAGTAGCATGATGGAATAATGCTTAAATGATCATTCAATCAAATCCCATTTGAGCCAAACATTTGTACTCCTTTCAATTGTAAATATTCTACAAATTATGATCATCATCTAAAAGTCGATTCCTTAGATTTCCTGTATGTTAAATCTGAAGACATAAGTTCAAAAGTCTGCACATCATCACATGTGTAATTAGTGCCTTAATGTACACTATTTGTTAGTCTATGATCTGTCTATATACCAAATCCAATATGCCTGACTCCAGGGGTTTACCAAGTGTTTCTATCAAAACTACAAGCTATGACATATAAATGTCATGCAGATGCCTACAAATCTTTACATGATATATAGGAATTACCAGAATAAATGTCATACTCTTCAAAGGTCTCCTAACATACTTAATTTCAGGACTCCATACTAACCCTCTGCCCTGAACGTTATATACAGCATATGTGACATGCATAGCAATGCCCAAAATGCCAAATGTTATATTTATACCCACCCTTACACAGCCCCCATTTCAATTCCAGTTTTCTGCATATCACTACAGGCATTTGATTATGGTAACAAAGGGTTAAGAAGTGCTAATGTACTACCACCACCACACAAGTCCATGTGTCCACCATATTGTAATAAAATAAAAAACATAAAGTTGAGTATTATGTCTAATTCCATAAGGTCCATAACCAGTTCCCTGAAAGTCAGTCAGCTGGTTCACAAGTTGCAGTGTGCAACACACACACACTTAGATAGAGAGATAGATATAAGCCTGCTTATCTGACTAAATCAGTTAACCACTCACACTGCCAAAACCTAAAAGTAACACTCACTGAACTTCATGCAATCTCAACATTATGTCCCAACTACATGTATAAATGAGGTGGTGAAATGAATGTTTGAAAGAATAACTATATATTAGGTAAGTTTTGAACTATATCCACATGACAAATCTAATCTGTCTTTGCCACAACCCAAGTACAGCCATGTATTAAAATGCACTAATCGTTCCATAAATAATGTACAATACCTAAGTTATTATGGAAAATTTTCCCTGCCTATCGAACTGTCAAGGTGACCGCGGTAGCACAGTGGTTAAGGTGCTGTGCTACAAATCAGAAGGTCGCTATTTCGATCCCAGCTGGTGTCAGTGGAATTTTTCATTGACATAAAATCCTTCTGATCGCACTATGGCCCTGGGATCGACTCAGCCTCTTACAGAAATGAGTACCAGGAGTATTTCCTGGGGGTAAAGGCGGCCGGTGCATAAGGCTGACAACCCTACCACCATCCTGTGCTGTTGTCATGAAATCTGGGAACCTTAACTTCCTGGAACCCTCTGGGCCACTCGGGGCCTGTAATGGGACTGATTTACTGAACTGTCATATCACTGCATCTCACAGCTGTATTATCCTCACGCAAGCTTGTGACATTACTTTTGCAGTTTGTTACAACAAGCAGTCCCTCATACTGGAATGACAAATACCTACTGCATGCATAGTGTTGAGACACTCCTGATGATGGACAGTGGACCTGTCCAAAACATGTAGAGTACTTTATCAGATAAATCTGAGAAATAGTGCATCTCGTTGGATTTTATTATGAGAATATATCACAATGCATGGTCCTCTGAATGCCCAAATAGATACTAGACATCATTCACATGAAGACATCAAGTCTTTTGAAATGAAAAAGTTAAATTTATTGAAACACAGTTAAAACTGCTGTTTAATTTTTTAATAATCTATCCATTTTGTAAATGACAAAAAAATCCTTTGTGTGCATGTCTGACACCTACAACCACACTTCAATTTTTTGCCTGCTCCATACTCTCATCCATGTCAGCCAGCAACTTCCAATTAACCCTTAATAAAGAAAGCCCCATCAAGGAGGAGTCTCCTGTGTTGATGGCAAATGGTACCTTGTATTTCCATGGTCATAAAACTTCCAGCCAGTAACATGTCTCCTTGTATCAGATAAAATCACACATTTGTTTGGTGTGGAATCTTTCAGAAACACACTAAAATCTGTTACCAAGAGATGTCGTCAAGTTTCAAGTAAAATATATCAAAACACATCGAATTTATAAACAAAACTGCTAAAGTGAGATATGTCTCTTGTTCCAGTGTGCACTTTCTCCAAGACCAGTGGGACTAAAAGAAGCAAGTCCAACAAGATATGTCTCACATATCCACTGTCACTTTGCATACATTTCTACCACACAGAGAAAGTTTCACTTCTAGGTTTATTACGCAAATATTCTTCATTGTGTCTGTCAACATAAATGATAATCTCTTGTATATCTTCATTTTGTATTTCCATTCAAATAGGGAGTCAGATGTGCTATAATCTGAAATGTCCTTAAAAATTAAAAGACAATGTTGGACTAATACTCCGAGTTAGGATTCTGTTAATTATCACCATAGCAGTCACATGTTTTATACAACAAGGAAACAGCAAATATATTTGCAGATATACGCAAAAATGTATAGCAAACTTCAGGTTTATTCACTTCTCTCAAAATAAATTCTTTCATGGTTATATATATATATCATTTTATGGGCAGCAGTAAATATTGCTACTGACCTCACCAATGAGACTGGTATGTTTCAAAGTGATACAGCTCACACGTACTGATGTCATACTGTCAAGACGTATAAAAGAAACTGCTTTATGTACGGCATTGTAAGCATGAGGCTCTGAGAAGTCTCAGTACTATATTCTGCACAGTCTACAAACAAACTACAGGAGAACACATTTGGTGGGTGAAGAAAATAACAGAAGTGTCTCTGTGAAGAGCCAATGTCACCATGAACTGAAATTAACTTTATCTTTATTTTTGCAAACAGACACAACAGCTTTTATGTGAAGATACAAATTCATATCTAATTTCTGTAACACAGTCTTAATCAAAATATGAATTTAATCAGTTTTGGCTGCAGTACATATTTCACAAGCATTACTGTTTGGGAAACATCTGTTTTCACTTTGACTGATTTGAGTACTTAACTATTCAGAGGCTAATTAGATGCATAGCCTCTGGTTAATTCCGAGAACAAGCATTGTAGAACCAACAGTCTTCCCACATACTGAATAAGAATCATCAAGGTAACGAGGTGTGCCACTCCATGGTAGAAATTTCTTATAGAAGAATCTTGGATAGCCAATCCTATGCTTCTAAAGAAGTCCTGCATGTTGGTGAAATATTTCTGGACACACAGAAAACTGCCAACTTAATAAAATATGAAATGTTTTTCTTCACTCACATAGCAAGTGTTTCAACTTTTTGAATGTCAGACAACTACTTAAATGAAATGACACCTAACTAGAATTAAAAGTACAAACACACAGGGCAGATTTTGAAAACTCTATGATGACAAAATGTTTGAAAACAACCCGAAATACCAGTCATTTTTCGCACTTACTTTGTACAGCTGTAGTTTTGTAGACTGCACCTTTAACAGCTGTTTTGCTGTAAGATGCGCTCTGTGACACACAAAACTGAAAATCGGTGTACGGGAATGAAGACTCCTCTGGGTCACTTCCAATTTGGCACAAATGCCATCCAATATATCCAGTCAAAACATGTCAGTATCATACTTCCCATATGTTCAGCACAGAACCTGTTCTATAAAATGTTTCCAATATTCTGTATATTGTTACTTATAAGGGACTTCCAGCAACAAATTCTCCATGACAAATGCTTTATAAAAACAATGCACAAGAAAATGCTTTGTTCATTTCTACACCCGACTTAACCACTGGAAAATGCAATACAGCATGTTTGCTATTAGAGTAATTTGTGAGACTGTTATCAACAACCATTTCAGGCATGTGAGACAGCAAACATTGCAAGGTGTGACTGCACAATAAAATGGAGATGCTGGAAGATTTTTAAATGGTCCCTAATTAAACCAAACAGCACAGTAACTCATGCATGGACAATGTGGCTTCACACTGAAGTAGTCACAGCAATATGTATTTAAAACATAAAAAATGTATTGCAACTAATCATTAAAAAAAATCTCCCTCAAAGAACAAATAGTAACCATGGCATGCCAATGATAACTGTCCTTTCTTTTCACAGTATTACAGTGTTAATCAGAAGATGCATTTCCTCCGAATTTCAGGATGCAAAATGAACAGGCAGCACCTAGAAAAACTTACAGTGGTCAGTACTGCGCATTTATTTTTTTGAGAACTGGAGTGTTTCTCTTACAACATTACAGCAAGAATGTGACATAACATACACATCAATAATTCTGGTATTTGCTTCTTGGACGTAACAAAGCAAATTCAGTACACAGAAGAAAAAATGTGTTATTTCATACTTACACCTAGCAGTAACGAAAGTCTTAACTCTCACTGCAGGAATATAAATTTGTCTGACAAATTACATTTCCAGTATTGGCAAGCAGGGACAAAGATGTGAAAATATCCCAGCCAATTACTATGCACATGCAAGTTGTCCTACAGACAACAGGGTTTTATACACTTAGCAATACAATTCTTGCAGCTATATGTGAATTCTGAGATCAAAGTATGTACATAATCGGACAAGTACTGTTGTCAATATTACTGCCTATGTGGAGAGAAGAATAAATTGGCCCTGGTTTTTAATGGCAACACAGTTAAAACACGTTCTACACAGGACTTGGTAATAACAGTGAACAAGTTTAGACACAGTCACAATGTCTGTAACATCACTTGCAGGAAGTTACCTTACACAATCCGTCAGCTGTAAGTTAGTCCATCTTAAAATGTATCCATTTTAAAATATTATACACTTTGAATTATTTGTACTTCATAAATTCCAGACTTACAAACATAAGGAAGTCACTATGCTTACCGTAATCTTTCAGGTTATGAAGCCATGCAGTCTGGTTGGTGGGTAATAACATGTCAGACGAACATGCTGTTTCCATCTTCAGGATGACAGCAGATGGAGACACACTTTGACACACTGGTACCCACTTAACCATGCTGCATGCCGTCCTATAGCACACCACCTTATGCATCTCATTATGAAACAGAACAGATTAAGACTGTATTAACCAAGCCAAAATTACAAAATTATAACAGTGAATACCAACACAGGTTCCTCCTGTTACATTTCAAACTGACACACAAGCAAACAAACCAGAAAGATGTAATTCTGGGACTTTCAGAATACTAACATGTATGAGCTGCTAGCAATTCAGCAGAACTTCCACCTGTTCCCACATTCATTGCACATGACAAAAGTTGTCATGGGTTCATCAGCACTGCGTGTCTGGACCTGCAACAATGCTCTGTGTTACCTAAATGATTACAATGTGACAGTGTAGCCTGGATTCAACTGGCTCTGGACAGGGGCCTGTGCTGGGACCTTACAAACATGCTGAATTGCACAGTTCTGCAGAATGTAATTTCTTGTCCTGCTCAGTGACCATCAGCTTCTTGAGAAAGACAATGTTTCAAGTATAGTAACTTCCCCATTTAAGATTTCTTTGGGAAGCAGTGGATTTGAATGATAAAGTATAGAAAATCTTACGTGGTCGGACAATAAAGTTCGCGAACTCATCGCGGTAAAAGTGCTACACACCTCATTGCTGAATACCACCATGGTCGCCTTCAAAGTACTCCCCTTGGGAAGCTATGCACCCATGTCAGCGCCTAGTCCACCCTTCAAAACAATTCTGCAACTGGTTTTGTGGAATGGCCTTCAGAGCTGCCATTGTATTACTCCTGATGTCATCAATGTCATCAAAATGCCTTCCTTTCAGTATTTCCTTTATCTTTGGGAACATAAAAAAGTCATTGGGGACTAGATCCGGTGAATATGCAGGGTGTTCCAACACAGTTATTTGTTTAGTAGCTAAAACTCCCTCACAGACAGTGCGGTGTATTGTCATGATGCAAGATCCATGAGTTGTTGGCAAAAAGTTAGGGTTGTTTCCATCTAACTTTCCAGTACTTCCAAATAGTAAACTTGGTTGACTGTCCAGTTGGTACACATTCATAACGAACAATCCCTCTAATATAAAAAGAAGTCAGTAACATTATTTTGACTCTTGATTTGGACCGCCGGAATTTTTTTGGTCGTGGGGAATTGGCAGTCTTCCATTCTGCAATTTGCCACTTCGTTTCAGGGTCATATTGGTAGACCCATGTTTCATCACCTGTGATGACATGGCCCAAAATGTCATCTTGCCTCTCCAAAAGGTCTTGGCAAATTGTGACTCTTTTTTGCTTTTGTTCTTAGGTGAGCTCGTTTGGGACAATTTTTGCACACACCTTCCTCATGTCAAGAACTTCAGTTAAGATTTTCCTGTTTCTCTGTCGATGTTCACTTGCTCTGCTATGCTCCTAACAGTCAGCCGACAATTTTCACACACAATTTGACGAATTTTTGCAATGTTTTCTTCAGTTCTGCTTGTTGCTGGCCGTCCTCATTTCTCTTTGTCAGTGACACTTTCTCTTCCCTCAGAAAAACATTTCACTCATTTCTAAACTTCGGTTTTCTTTACAGCATTATCCCCGTAAACTTGCACCAACATCTCTCTGATTTCGTTTCCACTCTTTCCAAGTTTAACAAGAAATTTAATGTTCGTTTGCTGCTCTAATTCAAGCTCCGACATTCTCGCGGTGGCACACCAAAACACACGCAGACATTAATAGATGCCACTCAGAAAGAGACCGCCATAGATCAACAACAACACAGATGTGAAATGCTGATATGTTAACACCATCAAACCATACTAAGGCTTTTGTCCAGTGCTGCCATGGCAAGCACATGGTGGTGAGTTCGCGAACTTAGTTGTCTGACCACATATATGAATGAAACTTACCACAGAGAACAGTGACTATGGATCACTTAAATTCAATGTTAAATCAGGGAAAAACCTTACAATGCCAAACATTACAGAATGTCTCTGCAGTTTGTTACATAGTTTTGAAATACAGGAACTTAAAATCGGGCAAGAACCCATCCTTTTTCAGCCATTCAATTTACATTCAAATCAAGAAATACAACATTTTGCACTTCTTAACCTTTTGACGCTGGAATTTAGTGGCCGTTCAGCCATTTAAAGGGCTCACTGTGCGGCCAATTTAGTGGCCGTTCGGCTATTTAAAGGGTCCACTGCTCATCCACTTTAGTTGACGTTCGGCGCTAAAAGGTTAATATTTTCAACCATTTTCTTTACTTTAATATACTGTAACATACTGTGCAGAGTGAAGAATAAGAACCAACTAGATGCTTACTTACTTACTCCATGGTGCAGAGTCCTTCTTGAGAAGCTAACTGGTCTGCAGCCCAACTAGATGCTACTTATTGTTTTATTATACTTATGATAGGCTCAACATGTTTTGGGCACTGCCATGCCCATCATCAGGAGCTCATGACTATAGTGTTGATTACCACATGGGCTGCAGGCTAAGCCTGCATTCCGGACATTTAACCAGCCTGCCGGCACCTAACTTCCAACCAACAGCAATCCGAGAACCGGATAGCCCATGTGGTAATCAGCACTATAGTCGTGAGCATGGTAGTGCCCGAAACATGTTGAGCCTATCATAAGTATAATAAAACAATAAGTAGAATCTAGTTGGTTTTTATTCTTCAGTTATCACAATGATGCACAGTCCAATACACATTAAAAATACTGTACAAAGGTCAGTTTCTCCATATCATATGACATCCAGGTGAAACATCCACATGGCCAGGTTTTGCCCAGTGAATAATGTAACTGTCACAATTAAGCAGAAACAAGACAAGCCTCAGGATTAATTGGGTTCTTCCAATTGAGGGTGAAGACACACATGCACAGCTGAACATCTGCTCATCAGCTTCTGTCAACTACAATTTTATGATGTTTCTATGGTGATGTATATAAAGTTGTGGCCTGTGTGGATTTGGACTGGAATGTTTAGCTCGACAAGACAAGACATGACAAACTCACCAATCTCTACAATATATTGAAATGCATTTTTTGTGATATTTTTCAAGTCACGAGACACTGTTTTAAACACCAACAAAAAAATAATCCTAATTTTAGAACTCAAGTAAGTATTAAGAGCAATCAACAGTTTGTACAATGGGGTGTAATTCATCACACAGTTTTTAAAGGAAAAGATACAGATTTCTGAACAGTCAGTTACCTGATTGTATGTACAATTCCTCTTCTTACATTTGCCACACTTCAGCAGGTCTGTTTTGGTGCCCTGAACAGTGGCTAACTGGGCATCATTTATAGCTTCCTTCAAAAATTTAGTACGGAGACTTTTCATTTCATCACTAGCCATTTCCTGCAAATATGCAAAAACACAGCAACTCCCAATGTAACTATAACAGTAGGTATAGTCAAGAATAATAAATACAGTAGGACCTCGATTTATCGTTTTTCAAGGGGTTGGAGAAAACAAACGATGAATGCGGGAAAACGATTAATCCGGGAAACCACTTTTTTTAACAAAAAAAGTCGTACATTGTCTTTTGCTTCTTGGCAG
>Ga0123355_10007067_pt1 | contig 16728 bp, 17 predicted proteins | sample TergutEmb28metaG_3_FD_89872 | JGI IMG/M metagenome (GOLD analysis project Ga0123355, IMG submission 89872) | Embiratermes neotenicus P1 segment gut microbial communities from Petit-Saut dam, French Guiana - Emb289 P1 | ecosystem: Host-associated > Arthropoda: Insects > Digestive system > Gut ...
ATTGTCGAAGATAGTGTTCGGCTTCGTCAAGTTGGCTACCCTTGGGGCGCTGTTGTCCGGAGCGAAGCGGAGGAGCTTTCAGCGGGGATTTGGGGTGCAGGGGAAAGGGGCGGCAGCCCCTTTCCCCCAGTTCGCGCGACAGGGCCAGCAGCACGCAGATAGAGTGCTGAGTAGCCATCACGGCAGGCTTTCTGCGCCAGTGCCGAAGCCAGGAAACTCTTGCCCACGCCGCAAGGTCCGAGTACGAAAATGTTCTCGTGGTTGCGAAACCAGGCAGAGTCTTTGGCCAAAGCGCGCATCACGGCTTTGTCCAGGCCACGTGCAGCGCGAAAGTCGATATCTTCGACGCATGCCTCGCCCCGCAACTTGGCGGCTTTGAGCCTGCGTGCCAGCACCTGGTTCTCGCGCCAGCTCCACTGCTGATCGACCAGTAGTGCCAGTCGCTCCAGGAAAACTCAGTTCGCCGACACAAGATCCAGTTCTTGTGTTTTCAGTGCTTCGACCATGCCGTGCAGCCGCATGGCCATCAGTTTGTCGATCATGGGCTGATTCAGCATGAGCGCGGTCCTCCTGGAGTGAAGTAGGCGGCGCCGCGAGCCCCGAACGGCCCCGCCCTGCCCGACTCGGTGAGCGTTGAGGGCCCCTACCCACTTTTCCGCCTCGCGCAGAGATGGTGTTCTTCCGCATCAGGCGGGACCCTTAAGTAGCGAACCCGCGGTCGTCGCCAAAGATAAGCCGGCCATATCTGCGGCGGAAGCAGGCTGCGGCCGCTTCGCATGCACCTCGACCAATGCGATTGGTCCCGATGCCCGGCGGTGGAAAGCATGCCCGGGAAGGTAAGCGGTGCCTGGGTACTGAAGGGCACACGCATGCCCGTCGCAGTGATCTTCGACAATCTGGAAGCCGGCGCCAACATCGACGACATCATGGAACGGTTTCAAGGGCTCAACCGCGAACAGATCAAGGCGGTCATTGAATTTGCTGCTCGACGCCTCGATGAGGCCCCATTCTCTGCCGTTCGCCGCTGATGTTCGTTCTATTCGATCAGAGTACGCCCGTTCCGCTGCGCGCGTTCCTACGAGAACATCAGGTTGAAACTGCTTACGAGCGCGGATGGGATACCCTAACCAATGGCGAATTATTGAAGGTAGCCGAGACCGCGGGATTTCATGCGTTCGTTACTCCCGACAAGAACATCCGGTATCAGCAGAATCTGCGAGAACGCACCATCGCGATCGTCGTCGTGGGGAACCCTCAATGGCCCGCTCTACGCATTCATGTCGAGCGGTTCGCTGCTTCTGCTCTCCCGGAGTTGTATTCGCCGATGGAAAGCTCGCCTGATACCGACGCGAGCATCGCCACGGTCATTGCCTGATCGAAGTCGACATGGGCAAGCTGTGTGCGAAGTTCCGGCGGCCTCGGTAGCTGAAACAAATTCCTTGTCCTGCCCGGCTACGCGAATTGGGGCTTCCCATCTCTTCCACGCAAAACGATCTCACCGTCCACCACCGCTTGCGAATAATAAACGTATCGCGGCGGCCATATGCGCTTACGGAAGCCACTTCCTGAATGGCCACATCCCTGACCGTGGCGCCGGATCCTGAATCGAAGCTGTCGCGACCTCGGTAGCAGTTGTCACACTGGCGACGCGAGAGGGGTCGAGCCGAATCTCGCGCCATTGAACTCTGCCCGCTTGAATCGCGTCGCGAATGAGCCTTTCACGCTTGGTCAACCCAGTTTTTACGTTGGACTTCACTTCGATGAATACGATCTGCTCAAGAGATTCCCGATCCAATCCGTCGAACACAACCAGATGAACTGGGCTACCCGATGAAACGGGCATCCTTCGGATTGTAGGCGAACTCGGGAAGGTAGGGCACCACATGCTCGGTCACCTTTCCAATGATGACGGACTGGCTTTCCTGAATGGCATCAGCGCGGATCGTTGATTCAGCCCCGTTCTTCCATTGTTCCAGCTGGACCTGGGCTTCCCGCGTCGCTATCTCCGCCTGTTCGCGCTTGAGGGTGTCGTAATCCTTCTGACGCCACGCTTGAAATTGCGCCATCGCTTCCTCTCGGATTTGGGCGGAGATCCTGCTCACTTCCGCAGTAGCAGCGCCGACCTCCTGTCGAAGACGCCATAGGCGAATCAGCAGCCACACGATGATTCCGACGGCCACAACGAGCGCCGGAAGGAGAACATTTGCATCCATTGGGATGGAGCTCCTGAAGGGAACCTTCCCTGATCGTAGACCCAGAGGCCAATGCCCGGTCAGGGACATTTGTGTTCAAGATAGCAGGAGTCAAAAAGCTATGATCGTTTGGTCACGCCAAGCTGTTAGCGAATCCCGGGCCGGAACAGAAGAACAGAATCGAGCCTCTCCCGCCTCCAGTCTCAATTTTTGAAAACCGACAGCCGCGCAACACCTTTAGGCCGGTTGATCAGGGCTTTTCCCCCTCGGGAAGGGATCGATCGCGTTGGTTTCGAGGCACCTCACGATTCCATAGTTACAAGCCCGCTCTCAATTCCAATAGCCAGCAATTCTGAATCGATGCATGCCACCGAGGTAACTCCCGTCGTTTCAGCATATACGTGGGTCTTCACCGCCCTGGAACGAGGTTTGCAAAGATGAGGCTGAAAGGCTTCATCAAGGAGGAGTTTATGGACGCCAGGCGCACCCTCGGTTGGATATTTGCCGCGGTAAACGCTGATCAGGAACCTAAGTCTCAAGCGCGTACTCCGGCTGTAGCAATCCGGAACTCTGCAATGGGCTGCTTGAAATCTGGCGTGTCTCTTCTGTTCTGCTTTGCGATCATTAGCTTCTCAGGCCTTTCTCCGGTTTGGGGGCAGCAGATCACTGCTACCATTACCGGCAACGTGATTGATCCGTCCGGGGCCCCAATTGTTGGCGCCATGGTCACTGCCAGAGATGTTGATCGCGGCACTGCTTACAAAACCCAAACCAATAGCGTGGGCCTTTTCAACTTTACGCGCATACCAGTTGCCTCTTACGAACTGATGGTTGAGGCCCAGGGGTTCCAGACGCTTGTGAAATCACCGATTACCCTGATCCTGGACCAAACTGCACGCATCGACCTCCAGATGAAGGTGGGGAGTGTTACCGACACCGTGAGGGTTTCTGGTGAGGCGCCCGTATTGCAGACGGATACTACACAAGTGAGTACGCTTATCGGCGCTCAGACGAATGATCGACTGCCGCTCGCCACCCGCAATTATGTACAGCTCACGCTGCTGTCTCCCGGCAGCGTCACTGTGAACCCGCAAGGCTTCAATAACGGTGATAACACTGCTTCCGGCTCAAGGCCATACATTAACGGCAATCGTGAGCAGGCGAACAGTTTCCTCCTCGATGGTATGGACAATAACCAAGTGTCCGACAACCTGCTCGGTTACACGCCGGCGCCCGATGCCATACAGGAATTCAACCTCATCACGCAGAACGCTCCCGCTGAGTTCGGCCGATTCCAAGGCGGAGTCGTCAACACGTACATAAAATCGGGAACAAATAACTTCCACGGCGATGTGTGGGAGTATTTTCGTAACGACATCCTCAATGCCAACCAGTGGGAGAATAATTTTCAAAGCCTTCCCCGGCCGACTCTCCGCTGGAACATGTATGGGGCGACGCTGGGCGGGCCTATCAAGAAGGATAAACTCTTCTTCTTTGCCGATTATCAAGGGCAAAGGTTTGACCATCCCTCAACCAGCCAAGGGATCACGGTTTTTTCTAACGCCGAACGAAATGGCGACTTCTCAGCCTTGTCGGGACAGCTCTTTAATCCGTGTAGTCCAGGAACCGGCGTAAATGGCGTGCGTTGTGTCGCGGCCGCCACCCGAACGCCGTTCCCAAACAACCAGATTCCGTTGAGCATGATTAATGTTGTCGCCAAGAACCTGTTCGCATCGAAGCTCTACCCTGTACCGGTCAACAATAATCCCACGAATAACGCCTTCAATGTTCAGCAACAGGCATTCAATGCTGATCAAGGGGACATCAAGATCGATCTCAATGCTTCGGAGAAGGACCGAATCTTCGGGCGTTTCACGCATGGCTATCAGACCAACCCCTCGACCAACTCGTTTCTGCTTACTGGCAATCCATTTTCGCAGGCCCCGACCTACAACGCCGTAGCGAACTGGACTCACATGTTTTCTCCGGCTTTGCTGAACGAGGCGCGATTCGGCGTTAATTACGTACGAGTAACGACGGGAACAACCTTCGATCCATCGCTCGGGAGTACCGCCCAGCAACTTGGAATCGCGAACGGCAACATCGCTGGTCCTGGTATGCTGCTATTGGGTTTCGGAGGCGGCCAACCAGCGCAGCCTGGAACCGGTACCTTGACCAACGTTGGGACTGCGAACATCGCGCAGGATTTTGCGGACACGGTGATTCAGTTACAGGAGGGCCTGAATTACACGCATGGACACCACATCATCCACACTGGCTTCCAACTGTGGCGTTACCGGATCAATACCTTCTACAGCGGAAATAATGGTAAGTATGGTTCCATCTTGTTTGGTGGCAGCTTTACGGGTGATCCGGGAGCAGACTTCTTTCTTGGACTGCCCGCAGCCAGTGGGAGAGGCATCTCCTGTTGCGGTTGGCATCAACGCTCCTTCACGTTAGCCGGATATGTTCAGGATGATTGGCGCGCAACTAATACGCTCACCTTCAATCTCGGTTTGCGATATGAGGCGTATACGCCTTGGGTGGAAGTCAACAACCGCCAGGCGAACTTCGGACTCTTCAGTGGACAACTACAGCTGGCAGGACAAAACGGGAATAGCCGCGCGCTTTACAACGGTCAATATGGGCTTCCCGCCTGGCAGCCCCGCTTTGGATTTGCCTGGTCTCCTGCGCGATTGAACAACGAAACCGTGATTCGAGGCGCCTATACGATCTCAACGTACCTGGAGGGCACTGGCACTAACCTCCGGCTACCGTTGAACCCTCCCTTCAGCGCGCCAGAAACGGTTGCGACCTATACTGCCCCCACCGCCACAACCGACCAGGGAATTGTGGCCTCGGTTCCCGGCGATCCCTTTATGGACGCTACGCTTCGCGTGTGGCAGCCGGATGTTCAGCCCGCCATACAGCAGCAGTGGAACTTTACTATTCAGCAGCAGCTCACTCCCAACACCAGCCTCCAGGTCGGTTATGTGGGGCAGTACGGCACGCATCTGATGGTCCCGCTTCCCTTTGCGCAGAAACGCCTGAATCCCGATGGCACTGTATCTCCCAGTGTCTTTCTTTCCGGTAATCCCTCCCTGGTAAAGGACATCGGTCAAATCTCAGGAACCGGCTCTGTCGGAAAGATGCGGTACGACGCATTGCAGGCCGTACTACAAAGGCGGCTTAGCGGTGGCTTGAACGCACAGGTTGCATACACTTATGGCAAATGCATGACCGATAACATCGGCTACTACGGTGCGGGAGCGACCACGCTGACTACCAATGCGTCGCCCTACTGGCAGAACATCTACAATCCAGCCGCAGAGTGGGCACAATGCTACTTCGATAGCAAACACGTCCTTTCTGCCTTTGCACTGTACGACTTGCCATTTGGCCACAACCGTCACTTCGGAAGCCATTGGTCTGGTGTGGCCAACGCGGCCCTGGGCGGCTGGTCCCTGGGAGCGATAGTCTCGATCCATAGCGGATTTCCTTTGGCGGTCGCCTACGGTGGTACCGATCCAACCGGCACCGGTTCGCGTGGACCTCGTCCTGACTGCAATGCTCCGGTTCAGATCTTTGGGCGCCAACCAGCGCTTAGTGCCACCGGCGCACTTCTCGGATATCAATGGTTCAACCCGAACACCTTCTCGGTTCCGGCCGCAGGCACATTCGGGAACTGTCCGGCAAGCGGGCCTGCAATTGGACCAGGCTATTCAAATGCAGATCTCAGCCTGCAGAAAGATTTTCCGATCACAGAAAGCAAGAGATTCCAGTTTCGTAGCGATTTCCTCAATGCTTTCAACAATGTAAATCTTAATGCTCCAAACACGAACTTCGTACCCGGCTCATCGAGCTTCGGACTTATCAATACGTCACAAACCGCGCGTAACATCCAGTTCGCGCTGAAGTTCTACTGGTAGGTCGGAAAAGAGACTTGGCACGCATCGGCTGCCAAGGCGGAACTCAGAGGCGAAAGGCGGTTTCGATCAGCTTGTGCTCCCTTCAAGCCATTGATTGAGCACCGACGCTCGAAATCGCCATAATCTGCCAATCCGGTCCCTCTGGTCAGTGTCCGGAAGTTTAGCAGTTGCGTCGTTCCTTCGCCATCGCTTTCTCTCAAAATTGCGGAAGGGCCGCGTTAGACGGTCCGGCGGCTACCCGTCCGCAGCCTCTTTCGTCCTGGCCTTCCCCGCCGCCCTCCCCTTCTTCTTCGCCGCAACCTCCCTCGCCGAGACCAACCGCTGTCCGGCCGGCGCCATCGTCGGGAAACTCGGCATGCAGACGAGTTTCAAACGGAGGCACAGGGTTCCGAAGAAAGGCTGACTCAACAGGAGCAGAACGCGGGCACGGGAGAGTTTTTGTTCGATGGTTTGCGTCGTCGTTGTTGTTGTGGTTTTAAGCATGCTGTCCTCGGTGACCAGTTCGCTCCGCACGAGCGCCATTCTGGCGAAGGCTCAACATCACGACTGCAGGTGGCTGTTCTGGATCGATGGCGGTACAACCCCCAAAGAGAAGACGTGGGGAAATCGTCATCCTTGTTGGATCGAGCGCACTGTCAAATGTGTTTCTCTTCGGCACGCTCCTGCTGAGAGAGAAAGGCTTACCTAACTTAACTCGCTCGGAGAGCCTCAATCGGACCTGCGGATGCAGCACGGGCCGCGGGCAGCATGCATGCGAGTAGTGACGTCAGAAGCATGAATCAGGGCCGAGGATGCGTAGATCAGCGGATCGGTCGGGCTGACCTCGAAGAGAAATGAACGGATGAAGTGCGACGCAGCTAACGCGCCGAGGGCGCCCAGCGCGCACCCAACGAGAACCAATTTTGCGGCCGAAGTGAGCACCAACTGAACGATGCCGCTGCGCTGCGAACCGAGCGCCATTCGGATAGCGATTTCTTGTTTCCGCAACGAAACCGAAAAAGCTACGACCACGTAGATACCGCCCATTGCAAGCAGAAGCGCGACGAAGGCAAACATGCTGATAAGGTCCGTATTGAAACGGCGCGGAGCTTCGATGTTTGTGATGGCTTTCGTCATCGGCCGAACTTCGTGTAAGCCAAGCAAGGGATCGACTTCAGAAATACTTGAGCGCAGTGTTTGAACCACCTTCTCGGGAGGCAAGGCGGAGCGAACAGTAACGTATCCGCCCGCGGGCGAGGAGAGCCTTCTGGGAGGATCGGAGGTACCGAGGCTGGCGGGCTGTTGCTCGGGCATATACCACTGATCCGCAGTCGGCTCATCGCGAGGTCCAAGCTTAGTATCACCGACTATCCCGACGACCGTCAGCCACGGCAGTCCCTTTCGGGGACTCCCGGCATGCATGCGCTTGCCGATGGCCTGCTGGCCAGGCCAGCAATGCTTGGCCATTGATTGATTGACAATGATTACTAAGGGGGCATTCGCGTTATCGTTCTCGGTAAAATATCGCCCCTCGATCAACGGGATTCCTGTCCTGTTGGGACACCTGAACACGACACGAAACAGCGCTCGCGGCAATAGCTGTTCCTACATCTCCTTCGATTCCTGCCCTATCGCAGTTCTCCAACTGTATGAGGCTGTCCCGACTGGGATCAAAACACCGCGTGCAACGCCGCGTCGATGTGCACTGCTCTAATGGTACTTCAGAATATGTGAAGTACTAAGGCCAATCTTAAAACCCGGGGGCGTCCCTGGGCACAATTGTCGTGAGTGGCACCGTCGCGGACGTATCACCACCCTCGTTGATTGCCAGGGGTTTGAGAGATTTTACAGGCGCTGTCTGCAAAATCTTGCCTTCAGGCAACGCCAAGTGAAAGCTTCTCATTTGGGTAAGGTTGCAGGCCTCGACTCCACGCACAAATTGCCGTGAGAGATCCGAAACGCGGACGACGTTTCACTGCGCTTGCATCAATGCAGACCGTTAGGCAGTTTGCCCATATTGCGCATATTCCTTAGCATGCCGTCGATCCCTATTGCCATCGACGTGATGTTCGCCCTACCTTCGATTAGGTACGTCCGCCAATAAGAGCCGTTGATGCTTTCGTTCTCTACCCGCCGGGCTTCGTTCGGGACGTCTTGGGAAGAGTGAACATTGCTCCTGATATCTCTAATCATGTTGGCGCGCGTCGAGCGGGTTTGGCTGTAAATCGTGGCGAACATAGTCATACGCTCGTCCGCCCGCCTAAAAAACGCCTGCTGCCATTTCGGCATGGAGCCAAACTGCGACGGAAGAGTTCGTATCAACTGATCTTTCTCTGCCCGCGCAGGCGGCGGGAGTCCAGCGGCGTCCGCAACCAGAGCGTTGGAAAAAAACAGGCTGTCGATATGCGCTTTGGTGATGAGTGTTCCACCCGAGTTGACCACTACCGGGTTATACTTGAGAACCATCTTGCCCATAGGGTAACTCTGGAACTCGCGAAAAGCCTGCTGGTCTTGGCCGAGCCTCTGCCAAAAATTGTCGCGAAGCAAGCCCATTGACAGCCATGTGCGCTTGCCGTCCGCGAGCAGGGGCGCCTGCTGCAGCCATTGCTCAATATTCCTGTGGTCCTCGATCTGTTTGGAGGGTTCTTTTTGAAACAAGGCAATCAGGTCAGCTCTGAGTGAGGCAGCATCCGACGGAGAGAAGTCAGCGCCGGCTTCAATTTGCGCAAGTTGAAGCGCCCGTTGCATCATCTCCTCCGTCAGTTGATAGCCGCTGGACTGTGTGATCACCGGCGACGTCTCCACGCGCAAGAACTTCACAAGAACCATCCTAAAGTTCCCGCGACCATCAGACCTCCACGTGTCCTCCTGGGGGGCAGACAAAAGCATTGGTATCCAGGCGGACCGTTTTGTGTCGTAACTTTCGTAGCTATCTTGCCATTCAATCGAAGCAACGAAGCCGTTTTCAACGTCTTGCACAGCCTTGAGCGTGGGCTTGACCTGCTCATGTCGCTTTTGCGCCAAGGCTGCCGGCAGGTTCTTGCGCCACTCCGCATACGAGGTACGTATTCCGCCCGGACCAACGAAGACGCAGGCCGGATCGATCAATGAAAGAATTTTTGCTATATCGTGACGGGACCAGGCGTTTGTATCCTCGGCATAAAGCTGCTCGACCCGCTGCTTTTGGGAAGGAGCAATCGCCGAGCCCGATGAGGTCGGCCCTTGACCGTATGCCGCCTTCGAGAATATGACGCTGAGAGCGGACAATAGTGCCACTGCAGCGAGAAGCCCGACACAAGGTCTGTTCCCCATGCGTTCCAGGGTCTTCATGCAAACCCTCCTTGAGGAGATCAAAACCATTGCCACCTTCGGAAAGCAGTCCATGATATTGATTCCTGTTCGTCCGTTTGCGCTGCCAGAGAAGCGGCCAAACGACTGAGACTGAGGATCGTCACACCGACGTTTTTCATTCGTAACCTAGCCGACCTACTTCCCCTTCGGGGGGAAACGGCCCTCTTTCAGGAACCTTCGGTACTGGCGCTTTCGCATCTGGCCCGAATCCCCGAATCGAGCCGACTTTATAGCAAAACCAGGTCAGCCTCAATGGCCTAGTGTGACCAGTGCGTGATTTTCATGTGACTGCCTCGCGGTCGCGGGGCCAGTTTTTCTCTGTCGGATAGATCGCGGAGGAACATGCACGGTTAAGCGGCAACAGCTTCGACGAGCGCTGCCGCAAAAGCGAAAGCCGCGAGCAAAGCGGCTGCCGCCGGGGCGAGCAGAATAATAATCGCCGCGATAACCACTGCAAGCGCGCACACCCCCAGCAAGGTGAGAATCCATTGGCGAATATCGGGATTGGCCCCGAGCAACTGCTTGGCAGGGGCTGCGGGATCTTGCGAGCCGGAGCCGGCCGGGACCACCTGTTGCAACCGCTTCGCCGCTCCAGCCGGAGCAGGCACGGGAACGGTAACGTTCTTCAGTTGAACGCGGTGCATTTCGTAGAGGACTACGCCCGGCGGGGCCTTCAGCCGGTATGTCGGCTGGAAGCAAATGTAGGTGATCTCGTTTTCATCTTGCTTATATTCACGAAACTTCTGGAGACTGCGCGGCTTCCAACTCGAGGCATAAGCCCGAAATTGTGAATTGTGAATCTTGGCCACGGAGTTGTTGAGGATATTGAGCTTGTCTATGAGTTGTTGCTCCGCCGCGGGTTTGTTATCACCCGTGGTCACTTCCAACAATTCCGCTTGGATACCGTCGGCCGATAGACCCATTGCATCGCACTTGCGATAGTCAAAGGGTTTCACCCAATTTCTGAAATCCTGCTGGAAAGCCTTCATCATCTTGTCCTGTGCCGGATTGCTCGGGATACTCAAGCCTCGGGTTGGACCAAATGGCACCCTGCTCTTGCCGAGATATTCGAGCTCAGAAATTACGATTCCGCCCGGGTGGTATTTCACAAAGAAGTCACGAAAACCGGTGTAGGCATAGAGCTGCGCGGCCAGTGCCATCGTTTGATCCGGCGACAACTGCGGCTGTCCTAGGCAAATCATGGCTTGCTCCTTTGGCGAAACGAGGTCAGACTCAAAGAATCAGTCTCGAAAGTGTTTTGCTTATTCCAGCCAGCGCGGCGATGGGCTACCAGGGCCCCGGTTACCGCAATTCCCGCGGTCTTTTGCTTCATGGTGGCGTGTCCTTCCGGAGTTAAATTGGTTGATACTGGCTTAGGTACGAAATTCCCGCCGAACTGGATTGCCGCGAAATTCCCAATTCCCAAATAATCACCGTTTCGTCATGTTCGGATTGAGAAGGGGTCGGTTCAACGAAGTATCTCTATGGTTCTCTCCAGCCTCTTGGGCGCAATTGGACGAATTGGAATATACGTCTGGGTATTCTTTCCGGTCTGCATCAAGGCTTCGTCCAGTGCGGTCCGCCCCGCAGAATTCCGCAAGCGCAAGTCTGCACCAAACTCAATCAGAACCCTCACAAACTCGGCTGGATCCAGCACGATCCGGCTCCGAATCGCGCAATGAATCGGCGTATTCCCTGCTTCATCCAGCCAATTGGGATCAGCGCCATGTTCGAGTAATATTCGTGCCAACATTTTCGAGGCAACCATCGCCGTGGGCTGCCATGCTTTTCGATCGTATGGCGCGCGATTTACCACGGCGCCGTGCTGCAACAGGATTCTTGCCGACTCCGGTTGATGCCCGTATGCGGCCCACCCCAGCGGAGAATTTCCCGTTCGCAAATCATTCGCATTTTCGGGATCACTTTTAAGAATTTCCCGCAACCTGTCATTCATCCCATATGCCGCTGCTGCGCAAACATCGACTTCCGCCCCGGCCTCGAGCAGAATCTTTGTGAAATCGTCGTGATTCAGTTCGAAGCAGTCGTGTAATGGCAATCTTCCATCCGCATTGCGGGCATTCACATCCGCGCCGCGCTCGATCAGCAAGCGAAACACCTCGATGTTTCCTTGGACAATGGCCGAATGGAGCAGCTGCAGTGTGAGCATCTCGCGGGCCTTCGCCAGCGCTCCCGTGTAGTCCACCGGTATCAGTGCACGCTGATCGATTTCCGTATTCGTGTTCACGAGTTCCGGGTACCGATCTAGCACTTCCCGTATTGTTTTCAAATCGCTGTCGCGTACGGCGTTGATGAGCCGCTCACCGACATTGTTCAGCGCATTGACATGCGACTTCATCTTGCGCCAACTCGGAAAACCGTAGTCTCGCGCGACCAGCAGTTGCGCTTGGGATAGCCGAGCCGCAGAATCATGAGAACGCATCGTCTTGAGGCGTTGCTTGGCTTCGTTTTTCAGGTGCTCAAGATTGGCTCGCGCAGGTAGTCTGTAGCCAGAGAGGAAGCGATCCCGTGTATGAGTCATAAACCTTCCTTCCTAAATCACCCGTTGTCCGCGATTTCGGGCTGGAAGTTAGGTTTCGCTGGAACTAGAAGTGGATGGGCTGTGCCCTTTGCGCGGACTGGCGGCCTTCCGAGAGACCATAACCAGGATAGGCAACATCCCCCGACAGCGCAATATGAAAACCCCATTTGAGTTAGCCCCGTTGGCTCGAATGGGTTGCTGAATACCTAGCGCTCGCATCGGGACTTTCCGCCCCGCGCGCACTCTGGCCAAAAACATCTCGATCCTTTCAACCTCGACGAGGGTTCCCGCCGTGGCACTCGATGACCACGTGGGCCGGCAATTCGGCAGCCTCTCGCGGCCGGGCTCCTTATCTTAATGTGTCATCGCATAGAGCACGTAGTTCACCCCGATCTTCATGCCGAGCGCAGAGAATCTGGCAGGGTAGCGCGGATCATCGAGAAATTCCCATGAGTCGCCGATGTCGGAGTTCAACGAGAATGCGACCATGATCCGACCCTTGTCGTCATAAATCCCTTTCCAGTGGGCGACGTAGCCGTCGTTCTTGTGGCCGGTGGCAAGGTGCGCTGCTCCAGGAATCTGGTAGCGCTCGTCCAGGTCGAAGAACGTGTGAAAAATCGGATCGTTGTTCGGAATGTCCACCAACACTCGGTCCGGAAAAACCATCTTCATGGTCTTTTCGAAATAGGCTTGTTCCTCCGATCCGTGGCAGTCATCGGCCATGAAAAAGCCGCCTCGCAACAGGTAATCGCGCAGCTTTCTCGCCTGTTCTTCCGTGAGTCCCCACTCGCCCACCTGCACCGCGTAGAGCCAGGGCCAGTTGTAGACGTCGTCACCGTCGTCGAGATTGACGGACTGCTCGACGGTCCGGGCTTCTAGGCGCGTCAGGCGCCGCACCGCATTGGCAAACGATCGGTCGGCACGGGGATAGTCCTGGGTCCAGAGCGAAAGACCCATTTGCCAGGGACCGTCGAACCGGCCACGATATCCGTCCAACGGGCCGGGAGGAAACATGAGCCGGGCAAAGGTCCATTCGGCGGGCTGGTTCCAGCCGGACGGCAGTGGAATCGATTCGCCGTATTCCACGGACGGATATTGGCGAAAGGCGCGCTGGGCAAAAACCGCCGTGATCACAACCGTGACGGTGACCAATACGAGAATGCGTCTGCCAAGATTATTCACTGCTCCTCCTGGGGAGAGGACACTCTCCGTTGACGACTCGTACGCCTGGAACGATTCATGTTAAATAATTCGCTACGATCGAACAGGGCTGCGGCGGCCCGCTGAAACCATTGCTATTGCAGATCGGGATCCGTGCCGTCTGCTCCATCGTTACCAAGATCGCCCGCGCCGTTTCGCCGTTGACGCCGAAACGGAACCGGTTCGCTCGGGCTTTCCCCGGTTTCCTTTCTGGGCGGAATGGCGGGGTAGCTCAGGTGGACAGAACCTCTGCCCTCTAAGCGAGATTCGCGAAATGCAACCTGTCGCGTCCGATAGTTTATTAGTGTGCATATCGCGGGATAAAAGGGCGGTAAGTGGAACTACCGGGTTTCCTGGAAGCTACGACAGCAGCGGTACATCTATCGTTTCATCTCGGCCGATCCAACGTTAACTGCTGTCAATCGCACAGTATTACTCCCATCCGAATCCAGATAGGCGGCAAATCAAGCAGTCTCGGTCCTTCCAGTCGAGTCGTTCCTTTCCCTGCGGAGCTCGCGCGCCGCTTTCGCCAGCTGCTTAGCCAGCGCTCGCCGGGGCAGGAGCGGTTGCGCTTTCATGAGCCAACGATAGTTCCGGCCCGGGAAGATGACCGGCGACCCTCTCTCGAACCTCCGAACGATATCCGCAGCGCATGCCTTTGCCGTGATGCGAAGGACACTTTGACCGGGAATAGCGCCGCCTTCGATGCCGGCAACCTGGTCGAATTCGGACTCCACGGGTCCGGGTGCAGCTTCGGAAACGATGATCCCCGTCCCTGTGAGCTGGGCGCGAAGGGACTCGGTAAACGCCCGCACGAAATGTTTTGAGGCGGTATATACGGCGGCATTGGGCATGGCCGCATAGCCTGCTCCCGATCCGATGTTCAGAATCGCGCCGTGACCGCGCTTGATCATCGCCGGCAGGAGACTGTGAGTGAGTTGCAGCAACGCGACGATATTCACCTCGACGATGTGATGAATTCGATCCCACGGTGAACTCTCGAACAATTCCGATTCACCCAACCCGGCATTGTTCACCAGGATGTCAATGTCGAGCGGCCTGATATGCTCGAGAAAACGTCGCACTGCTTCGGGTTCAGCGAGGTCCGCGGCTTCGACGACAATCTTGAGAGCCGGGTAGCGAGACTGGAGTTCATTCCTTAACTCCAGGAGGCGTTCCACTCGACGGGCGACGACAACCAGACAGTCGAGCTTGGGCGCCAAAGCCCTCGCCAGCTCCGCGCCGATCCCTGCGGAAGTCCCCGTCACGACCGCATTTCGATTCGCTCTGAAAATGTCCATTGTTTCTCCTTGGCACTCCTTCACTTGCTCAGTTTGATCATCCGCGAGAAGTTCCCCTGTCGTTTTCAGTTGTCGCTGCCACGCAAAGATAGAGGGGAGAGTGTGACTATTAAGCCAGGATCCTTACCGCCGTCCCGCTTGACATCGTTCTCACCATGAGCATCCTCCTGTTGCAAGGCGCCGAAAGAATTGCGGCATCATCCACGAACTCCACGTCGTATCCTAAATTAGGAGCCCTGCAAACGTGCAAAATAGCGCCTTTAGCTCCCACGGGCGCCTTGCCTTCGGGCAACGCTTTCCGGAAGTCGCACCACATCCTGTTCGTTTAACAGCCTGCTAAGCTGCTGGTGCGGCTGTTAACCAAACCGAACCACGCTACCGGTTTTTCGAAGCCCAATGGTCTTTTCAGGAATTGTGCGACCTTTGGCGCGGGATTGCACAAGCCAGATCTGCTTCTGTCAAAGCACAATAGGTCCGCGGTCTCGATGTCTTTCACGATCGTCCGCCACGCTGAGCGCCGAATTTTTTGAGGTCGAACAAAATGGGATCGCGATAAGAATTCGCCGAAAGCTGATAGACGGCCCCGTCGCCGCACTTAGGATGATAAGCTGCGCCTGGGCTCCAGCTACGTATTTTCGGCGGCTCTCTAGACACATGGAAAATACACCCGCACCTGCGACGAGTCCTTTGGGTTCACGGGCACTCGAAATCCCTGAGAAGGGTCTGGGCGACAAGATTGGTTTCCGGCCGGTCCTCTCCCTGCCGGCTCTTGTACTGTTCGGACTCGCCTTTGTTGGTCCTACCGCGCCCTACACGTTTTTTGGAGTCGGGGCGGTCCAGTCGCGTGGCCATTTTGCGCTGGTCTATCTCATCGCGATGGTGGCCATCAGCTTCACTGCCGTGAGCTATGGAAAAATGGCAGCCGCATTCCCGGAAGCCGGTTCCACCTATGCGTACGCGTCGAAAGCCATCCACCCGATCGTTGGCTATCTGGCCGGCTGGGTCATGATCCTCGACTATCTACTCATGCCCATGCTGTGCGTGATCATCGTGGGCGTGACCTCGAACAAGCTGGCGCCCGCGGTCCCTTACAGCGTGTGGGTGGTCATCACCGCCATGGCGATTACCGGCATCAACCTGGCCGGCATTGAAATGACCTCGCGCGCCACGTTGGTTTTCAACGCCATCCTGGCCGTCTCGGTGCTGTGGTTCGTGGGAGCAGCCATATGGGCGCTTACGCATGGAATCGGGCAAGGGACTCTGCTCTCCATCGCACCGTTCTATTCGGCAAAGAGTTTTTCCCTAAGAGCGGTCATGGCGGCCACGCCGGTTGCCGTGCTCTCGTTTCTTGGCTTCGACGGCATCTCCACATTGGCCGAAGATGCAAAAGATCCACAGAAGAATGTAGCCCGTGCCACGCTGCTGGTTTGTTTCATCGCGGGAGCGCTCTTTATTCTGCAAACCTACCTTGGGCAACTGATCTGGCCCGACTACACGACCTTCAGCCCCATCGAGACGGCGTTCAGCGATATTGGGCGCAGGATTGGCGGTCCAGCGCTGGCCTACCTGATCGCTCTGCTGGTCATCGGACAGGCCTGGGCCAGCGGAATCACCAGCCAAGCCAGCGGATCCCGGCTGCTGTACGGTATGGCCCGTGACGGCAAGCTGCCTCGCGTGGTCTTTGGCTACCTCAATCCGAAGTTGCGTACGCCTACCTTTAGCATCCTGCTCATGGGGGCGATCGCGATGGTCGCCGGCTTGGCGCTGGATCTGGACAAGGCCGCCGAGCTGGTGAACTTCGGCGCCTGTGCTGGCTTCATGGTGGTGAACCTTTCGGTGATAGGACACTACTTCGTACGAAATCGGCAAAGATGGTGGGGCTCTTTGGTTTCGCCTGCGATCGGGTTCTGTATTTGCTTGTGGATATGGCTGAGTGTTTCGACCCTGGCCATGAAGGTAGGCTCGATCTGGACTTTGGCAGGATGCGCGTACCTGGTTGTTCTCATGCGACGCCACCGGGCAGGGTTGAAGGCGCCCGCGGCCGATTGAGCGCTCACTTCGCGGTGTAACCGCCGTCCACCAGCAGGCAGGTTCCGGTGATGAACGAAGCCTCGCCCGAAGCAAGGAACAGAATCGCGTTCGCGACCTCCTCGGCGGTGCCGAAGCGGTTCAGCAGGTGCAGAGGTCCATCCTGCTCGAGCGATTGCTCGTAGGTCAAACCCGCGAGCTTGATATCG
>Ga0123355_10007068_pt1 | contig 16727 bp, 12 predicted proteins | sample TergutEmb28metaG_3_FD_89872 | JGI IMG/M metagenome (GOLD analysis project Ga0123355, IMG submission 89872) | Embiratermes neotenicus P1 segment gut microbial communities from Petit-Saut dam, French Guiana - Emb289 P1 | ecosystem: Host-associated > Arthropoda: Insects > Digestive system > Gut ...
GTAGAAGGCAGTTTCTACGCAAAATGTGACCAATCCAGTTAGCCTTCCGTTTCCTTATTTCATGTAGGATATTCCTCTGTTCCTTGACTCTCAGTAATACTTCTTCATTTCTCACATGATCGGTCCAACTGATCTTGCATATCCATTTTTATAAGTGGGGTGTATTTTAAATTAGAGGGTGTTTAAATTCAAAGTAAGATAGTATTTACCATGAAATGATTTGTAACAAAGTAAACAGCTAAGGATAGCCTTACGTCTAATCCAGCGGAATTAGTCTCTAGCTCTCTTAGTAGCGCCACGAAAACGGCCTTTGGTGTTATCGTTCGAACTAGGAACAATATTACCAGCAGAAAACCCGAAGCCATGAAATACACGTACGGACGCGGATGGAGAACTAATTTCGGTACATTGTACTGATTAATTTGGCTTGCGTGTGAGCTCAAAAAGATGGTCATTACTCTATGATTGGCGCCCACAGCTTGGGAAAAATAGGTCTAAACGATTCTCTATGTAAGCCAAACTGTTCACATAAAACGTAAAAGTGAAGAGTTGATACAGTGTCAGTCGCCATAATGGTGTAAGCAAAATGATAAAAAAAAAGTGTACTGGAGATAAATAAAATAAATGTAATAAGAAGCCAGTATTATCCAGCCTACACCCTCCTACACTAACTCTCAAACAGTATCATGCCCTCTACACCCTTATACCTCATCATCTCCCGTAAAGAACATGAATTGAGGCTCCTCACTGTGCAATATTCTCGATACTACTGTCACATTCTCTTCCTCTGAGGTCCACATATTCTCCTCAGCACTAAACGTCCCTCATGCGTGTTACCATTCAGTGCACAAAGTCAGGTTGAACAACAAGGCGCAAAGAATTTTCATTGGAATACTCTAAGAGAGATAAACTGGACGGACACACATATCCGGGGCAATATTCAAACTACTGACTGTTGAGTTTGTAGATCACCTTTACATTAGTTTGCGCTGGGGACACGCGGCCACTCCTTGTTAGTGACCATTAACCGACGTACTCCAGTTAAAAATATATTTGGCTGAAGTGCAGTCGTGTTTTGCTCGTTTCAGAAAATGATGTTATTTTCTTCAGTGCTTTGTGTGCATAAATTTAACTGTAGGCTTGTTATAAACGAAGCAAGATATGCAATGTACGCATTACGTAACGTTACGGCGCGTTCGTGCAACCATGGTTGTAGAAGAAAAGCAATAAGTGTTACATATTCTGAGAGTGTTTGTAGCCTTAGATATCCAGCACGCAATGCGCATGCACCATACTGCCATCTGTGGCCTTCCCCGCTCTACATTATTTTTCCACACTGTCTCATAAAGGGCACGATTTTCGGGGGGAAAAAATTATTGAACATAAACTGTCCATTTTCACTTTCTCTACGTCTGTCTGAAACATTTCTCTTTCCAAGAAAAACTGAGCGAGATATCATCAAAACGTATAGTTGTCTTCAAGTAAAGTACCCGTAATTCTTGTCAGGTTTTAATGGCACTTGCAATTTCTAGACAGATTTTTGAAAAACGCTACAATATCAAATCTAATGAAAATCAGTCCAGTGGGAGCCGCGTTGTTCCATGTGGACGGGTGGACAAAGAGACATGACGAAGCTTTTCGCAATTCTGCGAACGCGCTTCAAAACAACTACGGCATGCGGTGAATAGAATAAATCTGACAGGATCTATACGTTTTCCCCTCGACCGTCGTCGCCAGTGTTAAGGGACTCTACCTAAGCTTTGAAAGTCAAATGCATTCTCTTGAGTAAGCGACATTACTTCACAGTGCTACAGCGACCCCTACACACCGTGCCGCTACCGGGATCGGCTGTCAGGAGCTTATGGGACCTAAATGTAAGAGTCCATTAAGTTTACTGAAATGTATTGCCACCATCAGAAACACGATCCAGCAAGTTAGTACATGCGTTGACGCTTCTGGCCGTATTCGGGAGATGGACGTCTTAGAATCTCGGTCGAACTGCCCACTATCTTAGATTTTTGTATTTTTTTCCCTTAATCCTAACACAAATTCCGACAGAACAGCTCAATTAAACCACAGTCGCTTCCTTCCAAATCCTTTCTAACTGATCACTGACGCCATATGGGGCCTACTGAGAGACGAAAATAAATCATAAATAAATACCAGACCAACACACGGACGCACCTCACTCTTATAAAAATGTTCACTTCAGTTTGTCCCTACAAATGTACAAAGGGAAGTTTGAAATTACAGTAAGGTCAGTCTGAAAAATGGACGCACTCATACACGTACTTCCTAATTGGAGAAGCGCTGCCAACTTCTTTGTTCACTTCCTTTATTCCCTTGCTGTTTCTCCCACGTATGAATGGAAGACGGTCGTAACGGATGTTTGTACCTGAGTGGTTGGGGTAATTACTTTCCAGCAGACAGAAGTGGCGCAAAGTGAAACGGAATGACGTTTCAGCCATTCTGAATACGCACATCATGCAAATGTTAAACGGACGGATGGACTTAGGTTGTTTAACAACGCGGCATCAACTGCGGCGGTTATATAACCTCAGACGAAAAGAGCGCATTCGATTATATTCACAGGGATGAGGAATAAGCAGTCGTGACGTTTCAAGGCACAATCCCGGTCCTAACCCTTGCAGGTAAATTTCCTGTTAGCACTGATCAGCGATTGTCTATGAACGAGGACATAGCCATAAAGTAAATATCATCACGAAAGATTTCAACCTGCAACAGTAATGCTATATGAACCGCATACAAGGTGGTTCATATATGACCGGGACTGACTGCGGCTTGTTTACACACAAATCAGTCCCGGTCATATTTGAACCAACTTGTATCTCGCATTATCGTCATAGTTATCAGGAACGGCATTCGGTCGCCCTTCGAACCTAAAATGCATCAAGTCAAACGCAAGTGCTCTTAAAAAATAGTTTGCTTTACGTTCTGCTATTCACAGTTCGCTCAGAAATCCTAATCTTCGATCTGAAAACGGTTAAATCCTCGTTAAATGACAACTAAATATAGCCCAAGAATTAACAAACAGGAAAATTATAATAATTTAGAAATGATGCCATAAATAATGAATACACCATTTCGATGTGGTTTTTCAAATTCCATTTTTCCAGAAATCCACTTCTGAATTACTAGGACCTGAAAGCAAAACTTTCCTAGAAACGTTTCCTCATCAGCTATCTACTACATATATGCATTTGCAGGCAATCAGTGTGTTCTCTAAAGTGTGACACGCGAACACAAACATACCCGCACCTTGGCCCTGCATTGTTTGTCATACACATGTGCACACAGTGGCTTAATATCGTACATAATTCACACTAACGACATACCATGTCGGGTAGGTTGGTGTCCCCATGCAATAACATCAACTTGCAACTTCACATAGCCTAAAACTTTGATTAGAATCGTCGGGCCGAGGTGACGACAGCAGGTATACAAGAGCGGAGGCCGGCGCTGCTGGTAATACAGCGGACAGACATCACACCGAATGGCATAGATCACCTATAACGTGTACCGAGAGAGTGACATACATCGAGCAGTCATGGAATTAATTGACTCAGATGAAATATTATGATCTTTTTGTTTGGGTGACGGGGGGGGGGGTTTGTGCGTGGTGAGGTTACGCAGGCTGATGAGTACAGTTTGTAGAACTGCGAGCAGAAACATGCAAGAGTAATGTCTGATACTTAGCTACGTGTACAGCAAAACGCACCGTAACGGTTATACCGTACTACAGTTCCTAGTACAAGACAACACTGCCGATACTAGAACTCCCATGTTACTCTTCCTTCCCCAGTTCTTTGTTCTCTTGCACGCAGACACAGGCTAGGATTCCAGGTAAGAGAGATAAGGACATTATTTTACGTGACAATTCTCGCACAGTTACTTTCCGTCACCTCGCCTAACTTACGAACTTCGACGTGTGCAATGAACAACATGTCTGTTGGATGTGACGCGTGTCTGCGGGCCGACGGACAAATCCGGTACTCTTTAAATATGGCTAGTATTAACGTATTACTAACTGCAGTACATTCAAGCAAAACGCTTGGACCCCGACATAACGGAAAACTGGAAGAGTTTCGGGCCCCGCACTGCCTGCAGTAACGCGACTTGTCAGATAGAATAATGCCCCTGTATAAGTACTGGCTTATAGTTGGGAAACTAAAGGGCATGTTCAAGATCCCACTAACATTTCATCAGAACGTACTTTCTGCTATTGGACGGTAAGGATATATCGACAGGCACAACCCACGCCAACCCAGACGAGGACATTAGTTATCCGTTCACAAACCGTCTCTTACCGGTGACAAACACAGCAGTTTTTCGTGTGCAAGAGAGTAGTGGCGTTTTTGAACCAAGTACGTGGCAGTTCTGAAGTTTACTGCCGAACTTCCGGGTTTCGAAGTGTAGTCATACACGTAGGAAGAAAATAGGCAACACACTTTCGCTTTATTTATAGTGTATTAATATTCCTCCATTAAGCAGCGGCCGCGCGGTCTAAAGGCGTAGGTCTGCGGCCGCTCGCCTGCTGAGACTGCGGGTTCGAATCATATCGGCAGCATGGATGTTTTGTCTGTTGTGAGTGCTGTGTGTTTTCAGGAACAAGTCTCTGCGACAAGCTGATCACTCGTCCAGATGAGCCCTACCGACTGTGGTGCGTCGTCGTGTGTGATCTACAAACCTCGTGAATGAGGAGGCCATGGCCCACTGGGGGCTGTCGCGCCAAAAACAAACAATCTTCCATTAAACTGCGTAACTTATAACAACAGCTCTGCTCTGTTTCATACATTATTTAAGTAACATACCGTCTGTTGTGTTCTGACAAAACCAACATCAGATGCGTAAAAATACATCTGATACATGGAGATATAACTGCAATACAAACGTCATACATGTCCGATTTTAATTAACCCTTCAAAGGCGAAAATGAACCTGAATTACATATAAAGATCCAGCGCTTACGACGCAGTAAACACAAGTCGTCTATGTTACACAAGTCAATTACATGATGCTGTACAGTAAAATAATCGCTGCTTGTCCCGTAAACAGCACAGGCACACATTTTGTGGGTAGAAAGAAGAATTTTTTAATGTTGAACCTTATGGTAATGGGATTTATAAATTGCGCATTGAAATATTAACATGTTGCAAGCACAATTAACGTTCAAGAACATATTCACACCAGGCACACCACCAATAAATCCACTATCATCATCATCAATGGTTCCTGACACGTACGGTAAAGTCTAACACGTACGTATATCTGTTTATTAAAGAAACTAGTCTCCTGCAGGTCACAAATACTGAATTTTGCAAACATACGGTTTCAACATTTGCGTTCAGTGAAATTACCTTACTGTAAAATCATCACTACTGCTTACAAGACACGACGTTTGCCATATTTACATTTACAGTTCACAGAAAGCAAATCTTCTGTACACAGGGTAGAAGTCCTTTGACGGAAAAATTCTTGTGACCTTTCAAGAGAACTGTTACTGGAAATATCGGAAGGGGCACTGTGGTTTGCAGTCTACAAGCTAAGGAGCGCTCGTCTTCATAATGTAGCATACGATGTATGAATAGAACTTCCCCAATTTGTGGAATTCAACACAGTGTATGAATTTAGTCGCGGCAAAGGATGGTAAAAATAGCATTTCTTACAGATTCGAGGAAAAGACTCTCAGACAAGGAAGAAGTAGATCCACTGCACAATGAAAAGGGCTCAATTTAATCAGGAAAGTAAATTAAACAGTCCAGAGCTAAATTTTAAAACAAAAATACATCATAAGTGTAAATACAATTTGTGTAACCGTTTAAAGCACAATGGTTACGAAAGGTCTATGTACTACCTCAACATCACACACCGTCACGTTTTGCCACACGATATAGCTTTTGTGTAATGCCAAGAATAAACACAGATTAATTATATCACTATACGATTCAGTGAAGTGGAACACTGTAGTCCCAGACATACACAGTGGTCACGCGTTTCGACAGAGGCGTACCATCGGAGGAGCGTCCAATGCTACATTTTGCACTGCATATATTACAATATTACACGACAAAATGTACCAAATTAAAAATAAAATATTCAAAACCTGGGAATAAATAAGATAAATTAGAAAAGAGAGAAGAGATCATCGCAAAAAAACTTCACAAGGAGCCACTCCAGCAGCCTGTCCGTCTAGGCAGAGTGCAAGACACTCGAACAGAAAGGGTGCATTTTCATAGCACAGAGTCCTGGTCAGTCTTCTCTGGCTATTGCAAATGCTGTCCGTGTTCGGGCTTGCTTCCTGGGCTGCCCACAAAAATAAACACGCCGAAATGGTTAGGTGTGAAACTGCGTGAGAAATGCATATTGCACCAGTGTTACTGACCATGTCTTCGACAAATCCAGAATGGACTGACTCTTATTACAACGAGTTAAGAATTTTCAAAATCAGTGGCAATTAGCGGCAGAAGCGCGCAATTACCACGACACGGATCACTTGAAACAAACCTTTAAGACTTACACAATAATGATGTCAACGAATGTACACAAGTAATTACTTCAGACACACAATATATTTGTGTGTCTTTGTTGGTACCATAACGCACCGATCATGGATCATACAAACCTTAAGAGATTTTCTATTGGCCGATGCAGTTATTAAGTTCTAAGTACGCCACATTTATTTTCAATGTCATATTGAAAGTATATGCGGACTCCCTACATATCAATATGAGCTGCGATAGCAGCGTATAGCAACGTACCAGCAGCTTATGTCACAGTAAGCAATCTGGTGATCAGCAGTTGCAACGGCGTGGACAATGAAATGATTCAACGTTTTGTTGACGCCGCTATTAAGCGACAATGGTGCTCTCCTTTCCGTATCAAAATTCAGTTAGCTAATTGGACGCAGGCTTCATCCTGCTTTACATCAACATTTGTATAGTAAACAACAGTTGCTGTTTTACGTTAAACTTGAACGGGAGAAATAAATAATTACATTAAAAACAAAAAATTCATTCTAAACTTCAACCATGACAGGTCGTTATACAAGTCCCACAGAATTCGTGGTGTTCCCTGAAATAAGCGAACCATTACATAAACGTGAACACTAAACTCGAATGTGGTTGCACAGAAAATCAAACTTCCATTTTGAAATCTCAAACGCGGCATTCATGACTTCGGTTCTAAGATGATGTAAACTTGCGCGTACATATGACCGTTTCGGAGAACCATGCTGCCTCTATCTTCAGGGTCTGATATTAAATGCGGAAGGGCACAGGAGATAATCTTGGTATTGTAAGCTAACTGTAATCACGGTGTGCAAAACACTGCACAAAAGGACACTAAATAAAATGTTTTCATTTCTTAGCAGCCATTATAAGGCGTTAACAAGTGTTTTACATTCTGAAACACAACCAAAATTACGAGCCTTATTAATGCCTGTACGTGTTTTGTGACAGCGGCCCAGAAAAAATTATCAGTAAGTTAGGTTGTAACTACCTTCAAACACTGCTTAGATGTGCTGCCACAATCAAATATAAATCAGCTCACCTGTTTAACAGTTAAAAATTCCATAGAAACGGAAGATGGACAGCAAATGACACTGCATACTGACTGTCACCTTGATGTAACGGTGGGTAATTTCCATCATTTTCATGCGCAAATTGAGTTCAAATGAAAATGTTCTCTCGCCAATGTCTCCGGACACACCCACACTTGTGATTCCTTGACAGAAATACTAGAATGTGTAACAAAGTGACCATCTTGGAGATCAGTAAGGGTGCGGCTATTGTTTAGTACGTATGCCATCAGATGTCACCAAACTACGCATCACGTCATGCACCGAGTGGTCGGAAACATCCACATCATACCCGGTCGAACAATTTACGGATATTGAATTCTGATCATTTCCCTTAGAAGACCATAAGTGCCACGAAAACCTTCATGTTCAGACTGAACTGCAACGCATTCACATACACGAGAACCGCCTACGTATTTGTCTTTGGGAGACAAAAAGATTTTACGCTTTGTTGCTCGTAACTTGTGGCCGAGAGTAAGACAGACTCGCTTGTGCGCGTGACATCGTGCACACTGCTAGTCTCCAAGACATAATGCAGCCAACTGCTGTTGGGGAACTGTCACATTCTGACATGTGAAATGCATTTCTCACACAAAGACACGCAAATAGCTTGGATTTTGTTGAAGAAACTTTGGCCCACCGTGCAATATTTCATTGCGGGGTTACAGGCAAAAGATGTTCTTTTCCAAGAACCAGTTTTGTCGTGGAACTGCTGGACGCTTTCAGCCAGCCTAGAGCGCCAAGATGAATGAGGGATAAGTTTCAGTACCCAGTAAACACGTATAAAGATAGTAAATGAGAATACCCATGGTGCCCACCAAATAAGTTACTTCAAAAGACGTCCCCGATTTGTATTTTGCGGGAACACAATTCGAGTTCCGACTGTGAGTTGATGCATCCTGACAAAAGGACTTCCCGAAACCTTCCACGTATATGTCGACAAAGTATGGTCCCATCTTCTCACACATAACCTGGTGGCTCAACTTACATAACCATCATTATTCCTATTTCGAAGGTAAACATCATCTTCAGCTAAAGTACTCGTATAAGCATTACACAACCGAAAAATCAAATGACTAAGTCTATCAACATATGCTCACTCTAAAAATGAGGGAGGGCACTCACAGATAACATCCTGCAATAAACCGCAAATGCGAACTCCTGTTATACACACGAAATTCGTAAACAAATCTTTTAAGATACGAAACGCAATATTTGATTTCCTCGCGACTTTGTAAGCAAACGCAAAAATACTTTCATTCAACAAGCGGCGAACAGGATAAAGGTTCGCATGATAGCCGCATATCGGAATGCGACCTGTAGCCCTGAATTGTAATACATATTTCTCTTAGAGTTCTCTCTTTTTTCTTTACTTCTTTCCTAAGAAGAAAGAAAGCGAACTACTTGGTCACAAGAAAGAAAAAAATGAACATACAAAAAGACGAAGAACATACAACAAAGGCTATGAGTAAATAGAACATACAGTTACATAACACATTCCCTGTAAACAACTAATACTGTGATGTACTAGACAGGTTTACTGATATGCCTCATACAAGAGCGATCTGCTATTCGCATAACAGCTCCACAAGTGGCACCGATAGAACACATTGATATTACGCATCTGCAAATGGTGAGTCGATAATGTCTATTATTAAAAAAAAACTCATATTTAACATGCAATAGTTAAAAGTACAATAATATATGCAGCAGAAACATGGTGTTTAAAAGCAAAAACGGTAGCAAAATTAAATTCCACAGAAATGGACTTTTGGCGACGCTCAGCTCGAATTTCCAGGAAGGACAAAATTAGGAACACAATTATTAAACAAAAAATGAATGTAACAAGGTCTCTTTTAGATGATATTAAAACTAACAACTTCAATGGTATGGGCATGTTCAAAGAGTGGAAGAGGGAAGTTTACGAAACGAAGTTACGAAATGGAGGCCACCAGGAAGAAGAAAACGAGGTAGACCTAAACTTACCTGGGCGGAAGGGATTATAGGACTGATGGGAGAAAAGGGATTAATAGAAGAAGACTGGAATGATAGAGGGAACTGGAGGAAGAAGATAATATAATTGCCAAATGGGTGCAGGAAGATGTGGAAACATTGTGCAACCTGCTAAATAATACTAATTACAAAAACTGCAATTGTATAGCGCATTGTTACCGTGCAAATATGTGTAACGATATGAGTACCAACAGCGTACATTACACATAAGTACAATATCTGGTTGGTACATCGTTAGGAATTTTATATAAACAAGACAGGCAATGTACGTATAACGTAACAATGTGGCGCGTTCGTGCAACCATTGGTGTGGAGGAAAAGCAATGAGTACTACACGTTCTGAGATTGTGTTTTTAACCTTTGGTATCCAGCATGCAACGCGTATGCGCCATGTTGTCAATCGTGGCCTACCCAGTTCAACAATATTTTTCACATTATCTAATTAACGGCATGATTAAAAAAAAATTACTGAACACGAAATGTGTGTTCTGAATTTATCTACAACTTTTGTCTCAAACAGTTCTCATTCTAAGAAGAAAAGACCAAAATGTACATTGGTCTTCACGTACATTATCCGTATTCTTGCCAAGATATTAATGAAACTTGAATTTTCTCTACATATTTTCGAAAAATACTCAAATATCAAGTTTCATGAAAATCCGTCCAGTGGGAGCCGAGTTCTTCCACGCAGACGGACGAACGGACGGACATGACGAAGCTAATAGTCACTCTTGGCAATTGTGCGAAGGCGCCTAAAAACTTAAGCAGTTGCCAGGATGGGAAAGGCGCGAAATTTCACATACCGGAACAAGAATGATAGCCATCCAGTCTAAAAACTAGAGACCCAACAGGAAAAATCGAGCGTGGCACTGAATAATACAATCTCTTGGCACTTAATGGTTGATGTTCCTTGATAAAACTGCATCTATTACAGACATTTAAACTCGCTGTCTTTCTTTACCCCAGTATCCCGATATTCTCCCGTGTTTCGTGCAGCAAGAGGTCACCACAAATTAACCTGAGTCTCCCGCTGGAATCTTAGTATAATATTACACCACATTTAACATACATGTATTACATCACTACAACTTATTATAGTCACGTGTTTCCCTGTTCACGAGACGAAGCCAGTTCTACACTCTACACTGTCTATCGAACTGTGTGTAAGATGGAAGTGCACACGCCATCCAAAAAATTTTTCTCGGCACCACAATCGTGTTCGTACTTTAGCCTCCTCTATTGCAGAGACACGGAACCGGGCCCCTTGCACGATTCACCAATCCACCGTATTTTCAGCATCTATGGGTCATCACAGGCAAACGTCTACACCTTAGTGGAACTGAAACCTGCGATCAGGGAATTTACCTTTGGCACAGTACAACGTACGTCTCAGAACAAAAGATGGGTATAGAACTATTCGCGCCGCGATGGATTAACCAACAAAGTAAAAATGTTAAAATGACATAAACAAAGGCACTCTCCTTCTGACACCGACAATAACTTTCACAATTACGCAGTTTACATTACTGCCACCTGCTCTGTGATAGTATGTATGATGCTCGTACGGCACTCAACACGGATACCACTGGCCTTCTACGCTATAACGCCAACTAACCGAGTAAGTGGTTATCAGTTATCTTGAACATAATGCCTCCATCTTGAGGACAGTGAAGATGGAGACATTATGTCCCTCCGAAACACTGGTAATAACTTAGAGAACTACATAACGCTGCAGCACAGAACAAGGATCTAATACTAACTTAACTCTACGCAGCAGAGTCCTACAGAAGCTAACAGGTCCTTAGATGGTCGAGATATTCAGCGCACTGAATGGAACCCGAAGGTTCATTATCGCATTCACAAGAGCCCGCCACCTGTTCCTATCCTGAGCCAGAGCAATCCAGTCCACGCTCCCGATTCCTACTACATGACGACCCACTTGATGTAACATCATCCTCCTACTTAGGTATAGGTCGTCCAAGTGGTCTCTTTCCTTCAGGTTTCCCCACGAAAAACCCGTATGCAGCTCTCCACTCTCCTATACGTGCCACACGCCCCGCCCTACTCATTCTTCTCCATTTTATCCCCAGAATAATATTTACTGAGGAGTACAGGTCATAAAGCTCCTCATTATATAGTCTTCTCCACTCCCCTATTACCTAGTCCTTCTTACGTAAAAATATCTTCCTGGGCACCCTATTCTCCAACACCGTCAGTCTCCCACCCTCCCTCCCATCCTCAATGTGACAGACCACAAGTTTTACACCCATACAAAACAACAGGCAAAATTACATTTACATATATTTCAATGTACATATTCTTGGATACCAAGTGGAAGACACAAGATTCTGCACCAAATGAGAGCAACTAATCCCTGAGTTCAATCTGTTTTCTGTTTCTTCATCAATTGAATTTTGATGGGTTGTTCCCAAATATCTGAACTGCTCCATCAGGACCTACTATTAAGTTTTATACGAAATTATTACAGCTCTGTGCATACATATTTTATGCTGTGAAAGAAAGGATGCTACTATTTGTATGGCCCTACTGCAAGAAAATTCGAAGTTTGCCACTCAATGGCACAAAAGTCCCAAGTATTCGTTCTGTCCTCCTGTTTCAAGCCCTGAAGCCCTCAGTTAAGTCATTCGTGTATCTATGCATGTACAAAGACATGAATTAAGAAGCACCCACAGATGCACTACTTCACTTATGTCAATGCACTGCACGTACTGCTGACACACATATAAGTTTATATTTTTGCAATATAAAGCCGTGTAATTTGGTACGTTTCGGAGAAACTTGCTGCCTTCTTCTTTAAAGTAGAAGAAGCAACTATTCTTCACTCTTCTACTCTGGAGACGGCTGCAGCAAATTCGCCTGAAAAGTTCGTAATATCTACCACACTATTAAGCCTCACATTACATCCCAAAAAACTCAGATCTGCCCCAAAGAGCCTGAAATTAACACCTTTCGTTCCAGTTTGTTGAATATTCATCGAACAGAAAAAAGAAACGTTTATAACAAATTTGAAGGGAGCCAACCCTTTGTGTATCGTCAATTATTAGTGCCGTCAATACACAACAAATCCCACTGGACAAACTATTCGAATGGACCTTAAAAATACTATTCCTTGTTGGCCTGAGGATGGCCGGTTAATGGCCGAAACATGTCGCCAGATATAACCCAGTTGTACTAATACATCTAGTCTTTGGATTTGTCGTGTATTGACGGCACTAATATAATAAATAGTTTATAACAAAACTTACAGATTTTTTTGCCATCTACATTGTACTACGCCACAAGCATTCACCCATTTTCTATACCCCATCACTAAACAGACGTACAGCCTCAACCGTTAATCTGATGCACATAAATTATTATTTTATTACTATTATATTTCTTACTGCTTTCATAAGAATACTTACAATTACATAGTGAAACAAGCCACGTTTCTAGGGTACATAATATTGCTGCTGTTCTGTAATTACAGTACATGGTACATGCAGTGTTACTTTCCATGATAAACATAATGTACTTTACATCCGCACTTTCTCGAGTATGCATGCAGTTTTCTGTACTTTATTGAAGTCACGCTTTCCGGGTATTTCGTTCAGACATTCTCTGAATAATTGTGAGATGGTTCCAGATGCCCCTGTATCACTCATAATATTCCACATGCACTGTACTTCTATTGTAAGGTCTTTATGTTTTAAACTTTCTTCAGCTTCTTTCTTTATTATCACATTCCTATCTCCTGATATTGCAAGTCTGTTAACAGACACATTCCTTTCCATTACCGCGGATTTTGAAGTCCGGTTTATCGTTAGGGATGATTCTGTATTATTATTATTATTATTATTATTATTATTTTAAATTTATTCTCGCCTATTAGTTATTAGGTGGCGGTATTCCAGTAAGTCCATAAATCAACAAGAGATCAAAGCGACTTACCCCAGCACTCTACGAATGATGTGTGCAGTGCTCATTAGTGTCACCTTCTGTAGCTCTATGGCCGACGGGTGACTGGGAGCAACTGAAGGTTCTGATCTAATTCCTTCTTAATTGTTCCTAATGCTCCAATTACAACTGGCATAGTTTTTGTGCTCACTTTTCACATCCAGCTGACCTCGATTTCCAGGTTTTGTATCTGCTTAGTTTTTTAGTTGCCTTGCTAAGGTTTAAATCATCTGGTATGGCTATATCGATCAGTAGGCAAGTCTTAACTTTTTCTGTATCGTGCAGTGCTACATCAGATACGCATACTGGTATAGTTCGATCAGTGATAATCAGTACATCCCACATAACAGTTGTACCATTGACATTTATGACTCAGATACACGCTCGTGGTACCTGTCAGTAACCTGTAACCCCTTATGTTTACATACCGTCCATGGATGTAACCAGCCAAATTATTGTGTCTTATTATTGTATTCAGATGGCGCAAGTGTTGTGCGTCCCTCAACAATATGTTTTATGTGTCCTTCTGCCTCTTAACACATCCTGCACCTACTGTCAACTGGTTGATTCATGATCTTCCTCTAATAACGCGTGCCGAGTGCTTGATATTGGGCTGCTATTGTAAAAATATAAGATTCTCCCTTTAGGCCTGAGAAATATTGTTGTTGTTGTTGTTGTTGTTGCATAGAAGTCTTGTACGTTGCGATCATAACTACCGCCTCGAATTCGGGAGGACTGGGTTCAATATAAGCTCAACAGGCTACACAACGTAATTAGTTGTTTCATTCCGGAGCGTTCGCGTAAGCATCATTACCATGGAAACGCAACAATAGTTCTCTCTTTATAATTGCTGGCGAAGATGCAGATGTCAAAAATATAAAAATGTTCAGTGTTGTTATGGAAACGCCACAATGGGTTCCTTTGATCTGTTGTCCAGCTACAAAATACATCGCACTGCTGTTCTAATTCAGCACTAAATATTATCAGTGTGTGTCTGTATTCTCGCCTTAATCATTCAATATGCAAATCGAATCTTTTCTGCCCCGTGTTATATTGTCATCTGTGGCCTGTCACGCTCTACCACATTCTTCCACATTATCTCTAAAACAGTGCGATTTTCGGAAAAATAATTTATTTAACATGAAATGTGTGTATTGGATTTTTCTACAACTCTGTCCGAAACACTTCTCATTACAAGAAAAATTCACAGAGATATGATCATAGACTTACATAGGTGTTCACTTGAAGTACCCGTTACGTTGTCACATTCTAACGAAACTTGAATTTTATCGATGGATTTTCCACAAATCCTATTATATCAAATTTTATGAAAATCCGTCCATTGGGAGCCAAGTTGTTTCATGCGGACTGACGGAGAGGCGCAGGCATGATGAGGGCAATAACCGCTTTTCACAATTTTCCGAACGAGCCTAAAAACGGACTAACCCGAGATGGGTAGATGCTCTTACTCAGTCCGTCCAGTATGTCAGCATAGTACCTGGAGTCAGGTCACAACGGCTTTACGTCCGCATCCTGTCCAAAATGTTATTAATTATCCAAACATTCGACACCGCACAGTCTAATCTAGGCCACATAAATAAATAAACAAAATGCTCATTACTTCAACTCCTCCACCTAACTATTATGTACCAGTTCTTGTGGTTATAAATGCGGAATAAGATACGACGCTTAGATATTTCTGAAAGCAGAATCCAACAGATCGTGTCCCTGAACGTGAAGATTGCCAATCCACTGAGTGAGTTTACTGTTTGTTTGTTTAGTGCAGCTACTACGCAGTGCCATACAAACTTGGCTTTAACAGCGAGTTTGTTGATTTTGTCAACTTATTTAACAAACTTGTATTAACTTCGCGAGACAGTACTATCACAAGCAATGCCAAATCAGATTCCGACGCTTCCGAATAGAATTTTTCACGGACTGAAATGAATCCATTTGAACAATACAGAACGGAAATCTCATTTCCCGTGTTAAAGCCAGAACTATAGAAGATCTTGTACAGGCACGCTAACAACAGCAACCTCAATTACACTCCGTAGCTACGATACAACGACGCTGTGCAACGTTCTGCGACACTTAACGTCCTGGTTGGTAGTCTATCGATGCGGTTTAGGCGCGTTCGCAGAACTGCGAAAGGCGACTATTAGCTTCATTACGTGTGTCTGTCCGTCCGTAAAGAATAACTCGCCTTACTCTGAATTGATTTTCATTCAATTTCACATTTGAGTATTTTTCGAAAATCTGTCGAGCAAATTCGAGTTTAATTAAAATCTGATAAGAATAACGCATACATTACATAAAGACCTACGTACATCTATGACAATATCTCGTTCAGTTTTTCTTCAAATGAGAAATGTCTCAGACAAACGCTGCAGAGAAGATCACAACACACATTTTAAGTTCAATAACCTTCTTCCTCAAAATCGTGCAGTTTATGACCTAGTGTGGAAAAATACTGTACAGCCGGACAGGCCACAGATGACGACATAACAAGGCGCATGCACTGTTTATACTGGATAACTAAGGATATAAGCACGCGCTCAGAATATGTAATACGTATTGCTTTTCCACGGCAACAGTGGCTACGAGAACGCGCCTCACTGTTACGTTATACGTAAATTGCCTGTCTTGTTGATATTGAAGGACATCAGGATACGGGCTTGCAAGAAGGTGATCTTTGTCTCTAGTGGTATTTCGATACGAAGCGCGGTGTTTTAAGGGAAGTGACGAAAGAACAATGTGAGTGCAGCCCAGAATCGAAATGCGCATGGAGTGGCCGGTCATTAGCTTAGCCTACTCTTACAGCGGGCACAGACAAGGAGGACGCGAGGTACTACACGTCTGTACTGCAGCTTGTTAGTCTCGATACACTGGTTGGAGTAAGACTGAAACTCAGTAAGAGAATTGTTACGTTCGTGCCTTTGATCCACTAAGAGTACATTGTTCAGTATATGCTTGCTAAAAATACATGAAATGTCAAAAACTGTGCTGAGAATATTATACTTCTAAGGAAAACCTCTTGAAATTTGGAAGCCCCCCCCCCCCCCCCCCCCCCCCTTACTCCCCCCTTCCACCCACAACACACCACACCCCCATTTCTTAAAATAAATAAAATTCCCCCCCCCACCCCCCCACCACAAAA
>Ga0123355_10007069_pt1 | contig 16727 bp, 10 predicted proteins | sample TergutEmb28metaG_3_FD_89872 | JGI IMG/M metagenome (GOLD analysis project Ga0123355, IMG submission 89872) | Embiratermes neotenicus P1 segment gut microbial communities from Petit-Saut dam, French Guiana - Emb289 P1 | ecosystem: Host-associated > Arthropoda: Insects > Digestive system > Gut ...
AGATGATTTTCCTTTTGGCGCGAAATTTTCATTGAAACAGTAATGCCGTATTCTAAGTACACTAACGCTATTGTCGCCGAGTTTAATAGGCTTTTTTAATTTATATACTATAAACTGATGCTCTTTTGACATATCTCTATTAACGCCAAACGAAATTTGCATATAGCTATGAAAAACGGGCAAATCGCTGTATCGGCGCTTAAGTCTCTTCGAGCCATATTTACCGCCTAGCATATTGAAAATCGAATTATATCCGTCACTACAAGATATAACGTAATCGGCATAATGTTTTACGCCATTGTCGAGAATAACCCCGATAGCCTTATTGTTCTCTATGATTATCTTACGAACTGGCGAGTTGTAGGCAATAGGGCTTTTGAACATAACTTCATTCAATCGGTTTTCAATCGCTTCTGCCAAGAACAATGAACCACCTCTAGGATAATTTGCATTTCTAGCATCCATATTTGCAAAAATCAGCATAACCATGATCATGGGATAGTTCGGGAAGAAACTTAATAAATCCATGAATACATCTTGAAGTTCTTTACTCTCTAGTTTGTTAACAAAATCAATATAACTCATGTTCTTGTATTTCAAAATCAAAGGCAGGAAAGGTGCAGCTTTTCTCACAAAAATGATATAGTCTTTCAAGCACCATAGACTTCGTGGCTTTTCATAGGGCAAGCTGAAATTTACAGTTTTCTTAACATCGACAAGAAGCTCATCTAGCATCACACTATCTTCGGGGGAAATGGCTTTTAACTCCGTGCATAAGTGGTTTAGGTTTGAGTATACAGTAAGAGAAGAGCCCTTTTCATATTCCAAACGCATATACTCGTCAAACTGGATAAAATCACAACCAGCTACAACACCTAATTCTTCCCACATTTTGTAAAGAGAATTATTTCGGTTGCTCCCGAATACCCAATATAAGCAACTTTCAAAGGCATAACCATTACGATGTGTTGTTGTGCAAAGCCCGCCGCATTTATCATTTTTTTCAAATATTTGAACATCAAAACCAGACTTGGCAAGATAGACTCCACTTGCAAGCCCTGACACTCCTGCGCCTATGATAATGACTTTCTTTTTCATAGCTACCCTTTCGCCAAGCCCACGAGCATTTTTATGCGATTTATTTGATTTGTTTCACTTATAGAACTGTCATAGTCAAGCGGCATGATGTTTGCTGTTGGGTATAGTTCTTTTATCCGCTTCATTGTGCCGCGCCCTAAAACGTGATTTGAAAGACAACCGAACGGTTGAACGCAAATAATGTTATTGACGCCATGCTCTAGCAAGTCCATTATCTTCGAGGGAAGATACCAACCCTCGCCATTTTGATTAGCATGAGAAACGACTTTCTCAACTTGCTTTATCAAGATATCAAAATGCGTAGACTGCATGAATTGTGGATATTTTGCGAGTTCAGTCTGCAACAATTTATGGAATAGAAACATTACTTTTAGAGCAACCGAACGTAGCCTTGCGTTTATTGGATCATTGCCCAAAAAGCGGTGGCTTGATATTTCCCTTGATGTGACAAATTCAATAAAGCTCATAATACTTGGAAATATAACCTCACAACCTTCATTTTCAAGCATAGAGATTAAGTCATTATTGCTGTTGGTGTTGTATTTCAAGTATGTTTCTCCAGCAATCGCGATTCTAGGTTTTTCGATATTGTGAGTTTCTATTCCTGAAAACTCTCGCAGCATGCTTTGAAGGTTTCGTCTAAACTTTTTCCAACGTGGTTTAAGAATAGCATCATTGCAAACATCAACCCATTTTTCATAGACTTGATTAGTCAAACCTTCTTCAACTTCATATGGGCGAATAGCTAGTAAAAGCTGAGTTAGCAAATCACTATAAATCGTTCCCATGAGTAGCTGATAGTTCATTTTCATTGTAAAGCTAAAGCCGGAAACTTTTTCTAGTCCCACATAGTTGAAAGAAAGAACTGGGATATGACCTAGCCCTATTTGGTCGAGTGCCTTGCGAAGCATAGGGATATAGTTACTGTCGCGACAACCACATCCGCTTTGAGATATTACTAATGTAATGTTATTGCTGTCATATTTGTCCGACAACGCCGCTTCCAGCAACTGCCCTATTACAATTGTAGCAGGATAACAAATATCGTTGTTTATATGCTTCAATCCCAATTCGATTGCATTTTGAGTAATATCGTCCAGAATCTCAATGTTGTATCCAGCATCGTTTATAGCTGTTTGAATATATTTGGAGTGCAAAGGGTGTAGTTGGGGGGCGATGATGGTGTGGTTTTTAGACATTGATCTTGTAAAATCAACTTTTTTGTAAGAGTATTTTTTGTAACTTGCTTTTTTATTTTCAGCTGCGTATTTTGAAGAGCGTAAACGAATTTTAATGCTATTCAAGTTTGCACTCTCATCGAGTTTGATGAGCGTATATATTTTTCCGCTGTTCTCTAGAATTTCCTCAGCTTGTTCAGAAACTATAGCATCTATCCCACAACCAAAAGCCGTTAGCTGCACTAGTTCTAAATTTGGTTCCTTACAAACAACATCACAAGCATTGAAAATGCGTGTAGTATAAGTCCACTGATCAACAATCCGCAGCGGATAAGCAAGGTAAGATAAGTGGCAAATAGTGTCTTCCGTCAAAACAGCCATGCCCATGTCAGTAATCACTTTATCTATGCCATGTGATATTTCATTCGCAATGAAATATGGACGGCTAGCGAGAACAATCGCTTTAATATTGTTTGCTTTGATGTGTTTCAACGATTCTTCACCGTAGTCAGAAAGTTTTTGCTTATACTCCGCTTGTGCCTGTTTTGCTGATTTCAAAGCACTGTCAACTTCAGAGCGTGTAAAACCGAACTTGTTAAACTGTGGTATTTCAAGGATCCTGCTAAAGAAATTGCCAACGCCCAACGGCAAAAACTCGCTAATAAAATCAACATCTTCGGGCATATCTATGTTGTTTTTTATAACTTCGGGATATGACGCGACGATAGGGCAATTAAAATTTTTATCAGCATTCTTGCACTCTTCGTTCTCTAAAGGTATGCAAGGGTAAAAAATCAGCTTGATATTTTTCTCGATTAAGTTTTCTATATGCCCATGAACTGCTTTAGCGGAAAAGCAAACTGTTTCGGATGGAACTGAAGCCAAGCCCTTATTGTATGTTTCACGTGTCCATTCGTCGGAAAGTTCAACTCTAAAACCTAATGTCATAAAAAATGAAAACCAAAACGGATAGTTTTCATACATATTCAATACTCGCGGCAAGCCAATAATACCTCTAGGGGCATTGCTCGATTGCATTGGAGTGTAGTTAAAAATGTTTTCTCGTTTGAATTGATATGCATTGGGTAATTCGATTTCTTCGTGTGATTTTGTTTTTTCCTGCACTTGCTTTTTTGCGATTAGGGCCATACCAAACGCGCCCATTAGTTCAGGGCTATCACATCTATGAGGAATGATTCCAGTAAGATTTTCAAATGCACGAAGAACGGCATCATTATTAAACACACCGCCTTGAACAACGACGTTTTTGCCCAAATCATTATTATTTCTAATTCTTATAACTTTGTTGAGAGTGTTTTTAATAACTGAATATGCAAGCCCTGCCAAAATGTCGCTAATTTCCACGCCTTCCTTTTGGGCTTGCCTAACCTTAGAGTTCATAAACACAGTGCAACGAGTTCCCAAATCATAAGGCTTTTTACTTGCAAAAGCGATTTCTGCAAAGTCTTTTATATCAATATTGAGTGAGTTTATGAAGTTTTGTAAAAACACGCCCACGCCCGACGAACACGCTTCATTTATGAGAAGTTTATCTATATTTCCGTCTTTTAGCTTTATGAACTTAACATCTTGTCCGCCGATGTCGATTATGCTATCAACGTTCTCGTAATTATGTGCTGCCGCCTCTAGATGAGCAATTGTTTCAACCTCGCTTACATCAATTTCAAATTTGTTTTTCAGATAAGCTTCGCCGTAACCCGTTATCCCTGAAGATGAGATTTTTTCTTTTGGGATTTTAACATACATATATTCGAGCATATTTTCGAGTGTTTTTAAGTTTTCGCCATTATTAGCTTTATAGCCAGAATATACAATCTTGTTTTGGCTATCAATAACAGCCAATTTTGAAGTGGTTGAGCCTGCATCAATGCCCAGAAAATATTCTTCATCCTCGAAAGCATTTGGAATAGCAGGTTCTGTTTCCGATTGGTGTTGGTTAAACTCTTCTCTTTCAGCCTTTGTCTCAAACAGAATAGGTAAAAAAGCTACTTTTTGATCTGTATTAGCCAAATTCTCTAATTGGTCAATAATTCTTTGACAACTGATTGTTTTTGCATCTTGTGCTAGTAATGCGGCTCCAAGAGCAACAAACAAATGACTATTTTTGAATTTAATGATGTCAATTTCGAGCCTGCGTTTGAAGGTGTTTTTAAGTTCGGGCAGATACTTAAAAACGCCACCAACAAAGCTTACTTTGCCTGTTATCTTTCTGCCACAAGCGAGTACAGTTATGACTTGATTAACTACACAATTTAATAAGCTGCCAGCAATATCATTTTTGCTTATGCCTTGACTTAACAAGTTTTGAATATCGGTTTTTGCGAAAACACTGCATCGAGAAGCCAATTCATAGCTTTGTTTTGATTCTTTAGCCATGTCGTTTAGTTCGGTCATTGATACATTCAGTAAATCCGTCATCTGCTCCAAAAACGCACCAGTTCCAGCAGCACATGAATTATTCATGCGATATTCGATATCATCACTCAAAAAGATGATTTTTGCATCCTCGCCGCCAATGTCAATTACAATATCAGGTTGGTATCTCAATGTATCAGATGCTCTCTTACAGGCGATTACCTCTTGCTGAAAATCAGTCTCTAAGGAAGCAGCAATATCAATACTGCTTGACCCACTAAACGATAGTCTGATATTGTCTTCGGGAAACTCATCACTTATATTGTTCAATATCTTTACAATGTATTTTCGCGGCTCTGAAAAATGTTTCTCATAAGACGAAAAGACAAGCTTTTTATCCTCATTCAACGCAACAGACTTTATTGTCACTGCACCTATGTCAATTCCTATATAAATTTCAGCCATTTTGTATCACCAAAACACACCTCATATAGACACACACAAAGCAAGCGACCAATTTACAAAGGCGGCGGGCTGAGGTTTGCGATGGGGAGGCCTGTCGTGTTTGAGCCGAAGGCGAGTTTGACAGGCATTCCCAGCGCATTCTCAGCTCGCCGCCGATCCCTCGCTTACACATGTGAAATTTGAGAGACCCTTTAAAGAAGTTTCACACCCTCCAAGTATGTCTCCATTCTCTTAATCGCATCTGCCAACGGCGCGCCATTTTTCATTTCATTTGATCTTTTCACGATGTCAAATTTGGCATTACCGCTTAAAATCATATCTACAGTTTTTTCTAGTTTTTTTTCATCTAATTTTTTCACATAAACGCCACACTTTATTTTTTGCACAGTCCGCGCATTTGATTCTTGCTCAGTTTGATTAGGAATACATATCTGCGGAACTTTGTACCATATAGATTCATAGACGCTGTGCATCCCTCCATGATTTATAAATAAAGACGCACTTTTTAACACATTTTCTTGATTAACGAAATCTCTGATTATCAGCTTTTCGTTTTCGGGAATATCAATGCCCGCTCCCCTACCTTTTGAGAGTAGTATATTAACATCTCTTTTAAGCAAAATTTTTATAATTGCTTCGGTCTCTTTTTTACAATCTCCACTCATAGTCCCTAAACATACGTATACCAAGGGCTTGTCATTGATAAATTCAATGTCTGCATCTACAACAGTATTTTCCTCGATTATTGGTTTGGTAAAAAAATATTTCTCTCCCAAGAGATTTCTTTGTGGCTGAAAAAACTCTGGAAGAAAGACAATATTTAAGTCTTCTTCGCTAACAAATGGATCCGTCAGAGGATTCTGTTTAAGTCCATATTTTTTTTTATATCTTCTACTTTCCCTTAAAACTTTTAATGTTTCAAATGGGCTTTTCAAAAAAGAATGAATGGTATTTCTAATTAGTGCTCTGTTTGTCAAAAATGAAATCAATCTGGGTATCATGGTATAGGATGTACTTACGGCTTTTACATTCTTGCTAAATGCCGCATGTTTGCCGAAAGCCGCCATTCCATCGTGCATTATAAAAGAAGGGGTAATTTCCTCAATAGACGCTAGTGCTTCATTGTACATCATATCGTCTATTTTAAACTTTGTTTTGAGTACATTATTCAACCCGTCATCTGCAACTTCTTGTTTCAAATAAGGCTTTAGGTCAGTTTTATAAGGAATAAAACTCGCTCCGCTTTCCTCTACTATATCTCTGTATTTATTATCTCCGTAATAATAAACTTCATAGCCATTATCAACCATTGCCTTCACTAGCGAAAGGTTTGTCTTCATTCGCGAATATACTGGGATGCTAAAATATATACACTTCATAAGTCAGCTATTTCAAGTTCAAATTGAATATCTGCAACATTTTCTATTGTTTTGTCCCAATCAACGATATAAACAATACTCTTATACTTAAAGCTTTTCACTGGGCAATAAGCATCTATGCCCCCGTAGAGAAAGAAGTTACCTTGTGAGTCTATATTTGAAATGTGACGCAGTAAGCTTTCGAGGGCATCATCATCAGCCTTAACTTCTGCTAATGTAAAGAATTTCAAGACTTCATTTTCATTGGGTAGCCATCTTAAAAATTTTTTGGCTAGCCGCATTTTCCAACCATAGTGTTTGACGATATACTGCTTATAACCCCATTGCTCAACTGCCTTACACCTTGCAATTTCCTCTTCCTGCGGGTTTTTCAAAACATAATATTCTCCATCTTTTACTAATATGTTCTTATCCTTAACTTTTAACTTTTTTCTGATAATATGCACTATACACTCCGAGTGTCGCAAATAGTTAGGCATTGACGGCCTTTGCTTCTCCAACATTTTTTGAACACCTACATTACTATCCAAAATAGTAGTGTAAGTCAGCTTGACGTTATTAGCTTTACAAAACTCACGCAAAATAGCGTAGCTTTTGGGAATATTAACAAGCTTTTTTGAACGAAGCCCTGTGAGATATGCGATATTATTCTTTATAACGCAAGCACCAACGCCTACTATTTTACCAGTATTCTCATCCCGTGCGATAACAAATGCCGAAACATCCCCTTCTTTAGCAAGTGATACGACTGCATTTGGGCGACGCGCGTATGCAAGAGAGATTTCCCCTTCAAACTCTACATCTTCAATCAATGCAGATATTTCTTCGCCGTCTTCGACCGTTGCTATTTCATATTTATACGGCATTATTTCACACCGCCTTCGTCAAGACCAGCACCAACAGGGAGATTTAACTTTCTATCAACTTCTTTCCCCAACGCTTTATTCTGCGAAAAGAAAAGTACTGTAATAAACAAATTAGGATTGCGTCGTATAGATACAAACCCACGCCTTAAGATATTAAATGGGCTGAAAAATTTGCGGCGGATACTAGCACAATACTCCTTTAACTCTTCATGCCCAATAGTTTTGGGAGCATACGGAATATCACCATACTTATAATCGCTTTTCAACCACCACTTGTGATACAAAAGCCTGTTTTCATTTTCCAGCCTTTCATAAAGCGGAGTTCCAGGAAATGGTAACAAGTGATTGAACGCTGCAAAGTAAAACTTGTGCTTCATAGCGAAAGCAACTGTTTCGTCAAAGCTTTCAACAGCATCAAAATCAAAGCCAAACACGAATGTGGCGTATATTCCTATGCCCTTTTTGTGAATCTTGCGTACCATATCGTCCCGCTCACCTAGTTCATAGGCCCAACTCTTGTTCATTTGGTCGAGGTTATCTTTATCTAAGCTCTCGAAGCCTATAAGTAACACTTGACAGCCACTTTTCTTAATAGCTTCCAATAACTCATCATCATTCGCAACTGATAATGGAACTTGACTTGTCCACTTGATTTTTAGCGGTGTGATTGCTTTGCATATTTCCATTAAGTGGTCACGCTCCGCCATTATATTGTCGTCAACAAAGAAAATGACCTTGTTCTTTTGTTGTTTGATTTCCTCAACTATATCCTCCACAGGACGTGGAGTATAGTTGCCGCAATAATACGATGTTATTGCACAAAATTCACACTCATGAGGGCAACCACGCCCTGTTTCCATGAGTGTTAGAGGAAGATATTTCTTATCGCCATAAATACTTCTATCAGGCATTGGAGGAATGCCACCACGCACTCCATCATATCGTTGTTGCAACTTTGAGCTTTGAAAATCAGAGAGAATTTGCAGCCAAATACTTTCGGCATTGCCAACGATTATACTATCGCAATAGTCGCTTGCTTCGTCGGGTATAGCCGTTACATGATACCCGCCCATTATAACTGTTATGCCTTTTTCTTTAAATTCTCGAGCGATTTTATATCCACGGCTTGCGGTGTACGTTTCAATCGTAATGCAAACTAAATCAACATTGACATTATAATCAATGCCCTCGATACGGTCATCGAAAAATAGTGTTTCTATATCCGGCGGCGTCAAAGCCTTTAATGTTGCAATAGTCAGCGGCTCCATTTTCCATGTTCCGATATACTCTTCGCCATCTTTACGCCCTATGGCAGGCGTGATAAACAATAATCTCATACTTGTATCTCCACATCAGGTATATCACTATTATCGCACATAACTTCTTTTGTAAATTTAATGAATTTGTTGGCGTACCCTTGATATGCAAAATTTGTTATATAGCTTAACCAATCCAATTTGTTAATGCGTTTTATTATATTTTTTGTAGCATAAGTTTCGCGCCACGACCATTCTGTACCTTCGTAGAGTTCTTCAGCAGTCATGTTTTTGGGGTGGAATACAACATGTTCAACGTCATACATTCCCAAATCATGCTCGAAAATACGTCCTTGCGCATCCAAATCACGATATAATTCGGTCCCCGGAAATGGTGTTAGAATTGCATATCTTGGCAAATCAATTTTAAGTTTTATAACCTGCTCAACGGTTCGCTCAAATACATCTTTATCTTCATCATCGCCGCCAAACGCAAAGCAGCCATTGATACGCACTCCAATATCATGTAGCCGCTTAATTAAATCCTCGTATTCGCTCGTTTTATTTATGCCTTTATTGATATATCCCTGAGATTTTTGACTGAAACTCTCGAAACCAACGAGCAACCCAGCGCATCCACTTTTCTCTAAGATTTTGAAAAACTCATCATCATATCCAACATGAGAGGTTACAAGCCCAAACCACTTATATTTAAGCGGAATTAAAGCAGTGAACAACTCTTTTGCATAGTCCATATCAGCAATTAGGTTTACGTCAGGAAATAATACCTTGTTGCCCTTTAATTGCTCTATTTCAGCGACTACATCTTTGACAGGACGAGTAATAACACGACTACCAAACGCTGCAGGGTAAGCACAAAATGTGCAAGGTAAAGAACAACCACGAACGGCTTCAACCACGTTTGTTGTAATATAAGCCCTTTTCTTTAGTAAATCGTAGCGCGGAATAGGGCGGCCTTCAATCGATATATCCCCACATTGTTGGCGATATATTGGCTCTAGCTTGCCATTTTTATAGTCTTTTAATGCTTGTGGAAATGTGTGGTCGGCAACTCCCATGAATAGTGCATCACAATGTTTTTGTGCAGTTTCGGGGTCAAGCGTGGGATGCACCCCGCCTAAAAAAACTGTTATTCCTTTAGAACGAAAGTAATCGCAATATTTGTATGTGCGATTTGATGTACCTGTTATTGCCGTTAATACTGCTATGTCAGCTTGCAAATCGAGTGGTATAGCTTCGACTGTTTCATCATAAATAACAAGCTCTGCTTCCAATTCAGGTGGCACAAGTGCGGCAAGCGTTGTCATGGTAAGTGGAGCATAGTGTATTCCACGCCCAAAACTGCCATTGTATCTATGCATGGCACCTGCAGGCGATAAAAAGGCTATTTTCATACAAACACCCACCCTTCCTTGTTAGATAAATACGTCGGCTTTATATCGCCCAAGCGCATACCAAACCGCAAACAATTGTCAATGTATTGTTGCTCCCCATTCTTCACTTTCACTAATTCCACTTTTTCTAATTGCCCTAGCTTGCGACAATAGTCGTAGTGGAAATTTTCTCTTAGTTTTTGGTCTACCGCAGCTATATCAACATCAGTTTCAGAATAAAGAGTGTATCGATTGCCATTCGGTACAAGCAACCTAAATCCCTCGTTCTCAATAACCTTACGAACATGTATTTCATTTAACTTCTCACCAAAATAATCTGATATATTGCCGCTTTTGCCTACAAAATCAAAACAATAGTTCCCATTATATCGCACAATGTCTTGAATATTATACCTATAAAGCCCACCGGATGTAGTGAGGACTATCTCATATTCGCCACCTATATCCAAGTCATCCTTTAATCGTATATCACCGTTTTTATCTACAAATTCAAAAAAGTGCACATCAGTTAAACGCTTGCCAACACCTTCAATGGGGATAGTCATTATCCCTTCAGTTGCTAGCAAGCCTTTTGGCTGAATATACACATTAGGGATTGCTTTTTGTAGTTTTTTTGCAAGTGGCGCAGAGTTTCCGTCAGCCCAACAGCTTATAACCTCCAAATTGGGAAACAACTCTCGCCCAGTCATATTCGCCTTTTCAAGCATTATCAATAGAAATGTAGGATTCCATATTGAAACCAACCGTAAATTCTTAGCACGTTTTATGCAGTTAATGGTATTAACCCAGAAATCGCCTTGTATATCTGGAACACATAGTTTTCTGGCAACAATTTTTCCTAACAAGCCGCCAATATATTCTTCGTCTTTATTAAATCCTACAATTCCGTCAGTTGAAGCAGGAGGTGTTATTGAAAAGTAAATTTTGCCATATTTCAATCGAGGGAAGTTCTTATTTAAATTCCACAACCACTTACCGACTGCACTCGAAAACTCACGCTTTAATCCCTTTGTGTATGGAATGAGTTTTCGAGCCGAGGTTGACCCACTCGATGGCTCTAATAACAGTACTTTTTCAGCAGTTAGAATATTTTGTTCTCCATTTCTAATTCGCTCTATGTATGAAGCATAATCTTCATAAGTTGTCAGTGGCACTCTGCTTTGAAAGTTAGTAATGTTTTTTATATCACAAAAACCATGCTGTTCTCCATAAACAGTATGCCGATTGTTAAATATAATTCTCATCAGTTTACCTTCCAAGTGCACGTCGCCCCAATCTATTGAGATTATCTACGTTCACTTCAGTAATACAAACCATCTCGTCGCCATTTTTGTAGTTAGGATTTTTCTCTAAGAAAAAAGCTGTATGCTTATTTTTCAACTTTGCTTCGTCAAGATCGTCAAATTCATCCTTAAGAAAATCCTTGCCAGCGACCAATACTCCGTTTTGGTATTGTGTGCCATATTGTTCCATCGCGAATTTATCAATAATTGCTTGTATGTCCTGTGGTGTTTCAACATCTACGCAAGGGTAAAAGGCATTAAAAAATGTGTGCAAAAACTTGTATGTCTTGTAGCCTTTGGTCAAAAGCAACCAATATGTTTTACCTTTGAAACTATTAGCGTGCTTAAAAGCATTAGACGCCCAAACCTGTGATAAATCATTGCTCCCCCAATATTCCTTTTCGATAATCGTATCGCCCGAAAATAGAAGTTGCGTATTTTCATCATAAGAAAATATTGCTAGAGTAGTAAATCCGTGTATCACATCATTTTCATCACAAAGGAGAACGACATCACACTTGCGATTGAGGTCGCTTACGAAATTTTCCCAAACGATATTATCGTAATATTCTTGCATGATGCCAAACATGGCCTTGATTTGATCTTCTGATAATTCCTTGACCGATATTGTTTTTCCTGCCAGCATATTTAACTCCTATCAACATTGCTACCCACATACTTGAAGCCTACATTTGCGCCAAGTGCAATCATTTTATTTTGCAATGATACATCCTTGACACGCCCCCATATTTTGCGCCATCTATATGAATCCTTCCAAACCTTGATATATATTTCTTCTAGTTCTTCCGGCGACATATTTTTAGGTTGAAATACACACTTGTTTTGCGTATATTTCGTCCAATCGCGCGTGATAATTCGCTCTTCGGCATCCAACCTATTAAATAACGCAGAATTAGGCACGGGGGTCAAAATAGCATATCTAACAATATTAAGCCCCAAATATTCAACTTGTTCGGGGAATGAATGTAAACTTTCTTTTGTATCTGTATCAAATCCTAGCACAAAACAGCCATTAACGCTGATATTGTTAGCTTGCATAATCTCTATTGCTTGTTTATACTGTTTGGGGTCATTAAAGTCCTTACTAGCACCCACAAGAGCCTCTTTATTGATAGATTCAAGCCCGAATAAAACCCCTGCATATCCGCTTTTTCTTGCTGCTTCAATTAACTCATCATCGAAAGCTACATCTACTGTTGCATTACTACCCCAACGGATATTCATCTTTTCCATTTCCTTCATGAGTTCTAATGCATAATCTCGATTCTGAAAAAAGTTAGGGTCGAAGAATATCAGTTTCCTGGTCTTCAGTGACTTTATTTCGTCTATAACATCAGCAATGGGGCGTGAATTAGGAGTATCCATAGCATTTATTGCACAAAACTCGCATTCGTTTTTGCATCCGCGGCTTGCTATAACGCAGGGTACATTTAGATAGCCCTTTTTAGGCAATAAATCGCGTCTTGGAACAACGTAGTCAGTTGGCTCTATACTGGGTATGTTGTACTCACTCTGTGGGTTGCCCTTCATGTAGTCTAACAAGAACTGCGGAAACGACTTTTCAGACGGGCCTATAATGATTGTATCGGCGTATTCCGCAGCTTCTTCGGGCATAAATGAGCTATGATAACCACCAAACACAATATATGAGCCTTTAGCCTTGAATTTCTTTGCAATTTTATACGCACGAGGGGCAGAAGATGTTACAAAGCTAATAGCCACAATATCGTAACGTACATTATAATCAATCTTTTGCACCATTTCGTCGCAAACTGTAATGTCTGCGGTTATTTCTTTGGGTACCAGTGCCGCAAGGGTTACGAGCGTAATTGGTGCATACGTTAGTAAAGTCGAAAACTTATCACGATATGCTACATAGTCTTTTTCCCATGGGAGTAACAATAGTATTTTCATTATTATTTATTATCCCCCTTAAAGTGTCTCAAACCAAATTGCATATCTTGTTTTTTGTAGACTTCCTTGCGAAACAATGGGTTGTAGAGCAAATATGTGATTAGTTTCTTGGGCGTTCTCATATTTGTTCTAATATCAAATATTCTGCGCAATATTGATAAAGGGCTGTTAAATTTTTTCCTACAATAAAACGCAACCTCTGTCAATTCAGCAGGTGTCATATTCTTAGGCACATAAGAGGCTTGATTAAAGCGGTATTTGTCATGTAACCACCACTTTTCGTCATACAACAAACGCCCTTCCGCTTGTAGCTGCTCATATAGTGGAGTATTCGGATAGGGCATAAGAATATTAAATGCAGCAAATGTAAATTTGTTTTGAAGTGCCCAGTCAACTGTCTGTCTTATACTTTCAACTGTATCTGTATCATGTCCTACAGTAAACGCTGCCCATGTTTGCAATCCCCATTTTTTAAGGGCTTTAATTTCTTCTTTATATTTGTTCGCCCCACCTTGTTTGTTCACTTCTTTCTCTATTAAATCAATGCTTGCGGGGCTTATACTTTCAAATCCAATAACAAAGCCCATGCCGCCGCTTTTCTTAATCAGTTCCATGAGCTCTTCATCGTAAACCATATCTATGGTGCCTTGACTTACCCAGTTTATTTTAAGTGGTATCAAAGCACGAAATAGAGCCTTCGCCTTTTCTCTATCAGCAGTGATATTATCGTCCACAAAGAAGATGAACTTTCGCTTTTGTGATTTTATTTCAGCGATCACATCTTCAATATCGCGGCAACAGTGATTTTGTTTGAAGTACCTGCCACTAGCACAGTATGTGCATGAGTTAATACAACCGCGGCTAAACTGTATAAGTGATATAGGCAGATAGCCTTTACCATTGAAAATATCACGCCTTGTCCGACAATTCTTCTGTGGAGGGTTGGCAATGTCGGAAGTATATAGCTTTTGTAGGTTATTATTCCTCAAATCGTCCATAACTTGTAATAAAACATTTTCAGCATCACCAACAACTGTACAATCGCAATGTTCCATAACCTCACTAGTAGCAAGTTTAGCGTGCATCCCTCCCATAATGACGGGAATTTTGCGTTCGATGTATTCGCTTGCTATTTCATACGCTCTTTTAGCAGTGTAAGTCTCAACTGTTATCAAAACCGCATCTACAGGCTTATCATATGTGATTTTTTCCATGCGATCATCGTACATAACTACATCAAAATCATCAGGGAGCATTGCAGCGAGAACAGCTAATTGTAATGGCTCCATACGCCCCTCATCAACATATAGGCTATGGCTCTTTGTTCCAATGGTTGGTTTAATCAAGGCAATTTTCATTGTGTATCACCTCCCAACTTTATTTCCTGCTTCCGCTTAACTTCAATAGCTGATACTATGTTGAGCAACAAGAAAATGAATAAGCGGCGAAAATTTATAAAGCTAAACATCCGCATTACTATGCTAGGCCAAGAATAGAATTTATATCGTAATCTTTTGCAGTTTTCAGCTAATTGAGCAGGTGAATAGTTTTCAGGATAATGCATCGCATCGCCATAGCTATACTTATCTGACAACCACCATTTTTCGTTTATTAACTTGCCTTCAGACTTAAATTCATCATATAACTCAGTACCCGGCAATGCCATAAGTGGATTGAAATTAGTTACTAAGAATTTGTGTTTCATAGCAAAACGATACACTTCATCAAAGCTATCAAGCGTGTCATGCGAGTATCCAAAAATAAAGGTGGCGTAAATCATTATTCCGTGAGAGTAAATCTTCTTAATGATTCCTTCGTAATCGTTATTTGCAATGTTTTGTATCTTTCCTATTTCACCAAGATTATTCTTGTTTAAACTCTCAAAACCTATCAACATAACAACGCAGCCACTTTTCGCAATAAGTCCCAATATCTCATCGTCGGAAGCTACATTGATGCTAACTTGACAAACCCACTTTTTCCTTAATGGGGTTAACTTAATCAAAAAGTCCTTTAGTTTTACCTTATCATACAACAAATTATCGTCTGCGACAAATAATATCTTTTCTTTCATACTCTTGATTTCATTTATTACGTCATCAACATCACGTTCCAAGATGCCAGAATTGTAAAAAGAGCAAACCGCACAAAAATTGCATTTAAAGGCACAACCACGTTTCCACTGTACCACGCCAACCCTTGAATATTTTTTGCTGTTAAAAATAGAAGTGTCCATTTTATTAAACGACAGCATATACGAATTAGGTGATATATATTGCTTTTTCAGTTCGTTGTTTTGCAAATCATTGATAACTTGCTCCCAGACAGGCTCGGCATCGCCAACAATGACACTATCAGCAAATTCGCTTGCTTCCTCGGGGCAAGCGCTAGGGTGGAATCCCCCCATTATAACTTTAATATTTGGGTTAGCCTTTTTATATTTTTGAGCAAACAAATACGAACGTTTGGCTGAAAACGTTTCAACGCTAAAACAAACCGCATTACTGTCTATAACAGGCGGCAATTTTTCAATGCGTTCATCATAAAGTTCTACGTCAAAATCTTTTGGTGTCAAACTTTTCAATATCATAAAAGCTAACGGCTTCAAAGCATCCTTTGAAGGAACACCTGCCATGCTCGAACGTATAAATGTTATTTTCATTTATTCTGTTAGTAGAAATTTCATCATCTTGCCTCCAAGTTTTTGTTTGGTATTCGGACAAAAATAACTGGTATTGGTGATATATAATATCACTTTATATATTTCCATAATATTGCCATTTAAATACATTTGCTTTCAATATTAGAAGTTATGTTCATAGATGGGTCGTGCGCATTTTCGAGCGTTTTTTCATCTGGAACCCAAAGGTTCGTGCGGGTTCTGTTGCCGCAGTCCAGATGGAAAATAAGCCGAAAAGGCGTGCGGCAGCTCTATGAACATAGCTTCTTAAAGGCCAACAGATATTGAGCGGCGTATTTTAACGCCGCTCTATAATTAAGAAAGCTATGAACAATCTAGATATCAACTACTTAAATCCCGCAAATAATCCAGTGCGACATCTAATGCGTCGGCTGGGTCTACCATGATATCCGGCCAGAGGGTGGACTGATCAGCGGCAGTATTAGGACGCAAGAATTGTGCATGAGATACCCTTGTCTCCAATCCGGAGTATGGCAGGTTAAAAGTTAACATATCCCCGAATGCACTTGGGGCATTGCGGCTGGGGGCACCTATGATATTTCCAAAGTTACCATCTTGTATCCAATAGGCCATCATTGTGGCAGAACTATATGTATCGTTATCTGTAAGTATAGCTACAAAAACATCATGCGGGTTTGAGGCAGTATCAACAGTGGGCCGAGTTATCATTCCATCCACAAGTACAGAGCTCATAGAGAGAAATACCCTCTCTGGAGTAGAGATAAATCCGTGCTCTATGGCAATTTCCGTCATCAGTGGGCTAAAGCGCCTTACA
>Ga0123355_10007070_pt1 | contig 16726 bp, 15 predicted proteins | sample TergutEmb28metaG_3_FD_89872 | JGI IMG/M metagenome (GOLD analysis project Ga0123355, IMG submission 89872) | Embiratermes neotenicus P1 segment gut microbial communities from Petit-Saut dam, French Guiana - Emb289 P1 | ecosystem: Host-associated > Arthropoda: Insects > Digestive system > Gut ...
GCGCCACATGCCCAGCCCATCTCATTCGTCTCGATTTTATCATCCGCACAATATTGGGTGAGGAGTACAAATCATTTAGCTCCTCGTTATGCAATCTCCTCCACTCCTCCGTTACCTCGTTCCTCCTAGGTCCAAATACTTTTAATTACGAAATAAAACTACAGTTACTGAATTCGAAACGTCATTGCATTGTCATATCTCCAGGCATACTGTACGTCACCACCCAGTGCCGATGAGGGGGGTTGGAAGCCGACGGTCGGGTCCAAAAGGGGGACCCGAATATATAGCATATGTTTTGATTTTCAGGCGGTATGCCGTCGGTGGGGATCACCTGGACCCGAACCCGCTCTCGGCGGCCCCTGTTACCACCCAGAGACAAACGAAGATTTAGCGCCCTCACTGCCGTAACGAAAAGCATTTGGCACTGAGCTGGACCAAATTCTGTAATTGGAATAACATCAGTGAGAGGGCCGCACAAAATGGACTGGCGACCCGCATGCATGTTTGAGATCCCCGATCTAGGGGTTCGCCTGGAGAATGAGGTAGAAAAAATAGAGTTGACTCTGTGCGAGGCATGAAGGCACATGCACGGGGGAACAGAGTTATAGCTCCACTCATTCTTAATCTCTACACTATATGAAAATGAGTGGCCAACCTCACGCCTCGGCCGCTTTACCTCCAGACAAGAACCCCGGTGACCACTGTACAGGAGGCTGAGAGGGCCCCAGGGCCGGTTTGAACCTTTCGGAGCCTTCTGCTGGGATTCGAATCCCGGATAGTCCAGCCCGTACACTACGCTATCCCACTGGTGCATAGAAACGTACCGAGCCCGAGACCTCCCAAAAAGGAGCCGAGTGATAGCAATTCTAATGCGACGCGCCTTTACCTACTCACACTGACACCATCTGATAACCACGCGCATGGAGCGTGGACGGAAATGATCTTCGTTAGTCAACTGTCTACTGAGCTGTTAGTCAGGCATTCCGCGCGCTCGTGACGTATTTCGTCAACTTATTCGCTACAAATAATGATGTCACTGTTACTGTCACACATCTCGGTTTAGTCAGATTACTTCAAGGAGCAACAACGATGATATCACTCTTCTACCAAACCGACTATGCTGTCACCGTTCTTCAAATTCTTATTCTAAATGTTTTTTCACGCCGGAGGTCCGCTGACCCCAGCCAGACCGCCAGTTAATTACATTCTACTCAGTATAACCACATTTTATTTCCTCTAGGCTTGTATTATCTCAGTTTTATCATCAATACTGCCAGTAAAACTAGTTTTGAAATGAATTTTACAATTACTACACATCTTCATTCTGTAATTGTTCTACATATTTTTATGGCTTCAGTTTTTTCCCCATTTATCAAATACACATAAGGAACTATGTATTAATGTTGTATTTGAACCCAAATAAATGTTGTCTAAAACAGCTGTTTGTAGATTTTTTTCCCACATCACACTGCCAATATGGCCTCTTTTTAAAAAAATCCAATTAACCAGATTTTTGTTTATCATGATGGCTCATCATCCCAATTAATCTGGATAAGTGGGGTTCTACTGCATTTTATTATACATCCAACATACCTTGGCCCAGCTGGGTCATTATCAGGGAACACTATATACAAGTGGAAGTACTGAAAGGGTACAAGTATGATGATGTTAAAAATGTTATATGCATTAGATTAAATCATGCAATCCATGATTAAGAACAATGTATGCAATGGCCTAATGTGTTAGGATTGCATACAGGGTTGCTGTTTATAAAGTACATCAATGTCGCTGAATGTGTTTCTTGGTCACATAACATGCACAAAAAATCTTCTGTGTCAGACCTGTTGTCTTATCCCATATGCCGCATTTTTACAATAACTGAGGCAGTGTGTTGAGACGTAATGACAACCCTTACTCAACACAAGTAGGACAAAAGCGATCAAGTGTGGTTAAGTGAAATCAGCCCTCTATTTATGTGGAGCCTCACAGGCAAATGTCTTTCAACAATACTAAGGAACAATAAATGTCTAATTATAGTGTGTAAGGAAATCCTGATGTAATAGATTCAGCTGACTTCGTAAGACCAAAACACCAAAAGATATTGATTTAACATTTTGGACTTCACAAATTCTTTAAAATTTATGAAATCACATAATGCACATAAATTTTACGATTGTTATGGACACCATATGAAGGGTAGCAATGACAAAAGGCGTATGTTCAAACAAAGTGACAACGTAGCTACAAGAGCAGAGTTCTTGTGAAAGTGTATGAAAAGATGCAACTCTAAAGTCTGCCTTTTATTAACCTTTTGGTGCCGGAATTATTTTTTTAAATTTTAGCACACACTGTAGGGGTTAGTCGTGCGGTACGACCACTATAGTCGTCGTTAGGCGCCAAAAGGTTAACAGGTGAAAGTCAGGTAAACCAGAATGACAACAAAACAAGATGGCTTATTATAGGTCATACTGGATCAGCTATCACAAGATTTATTCCACAAAGAAAACTCAGTTTTTACCCTAAACTGAAGGTCTCAACCAATTATCACATTGAGATTAATTCAGAGTTTTCAAAAACATGATTTACCAAACAGTTTCTACCACACCTAGCTCCTGAGTACAAATGCCAACAAGCACTCAATTTTGATGGAAAAGGTAAAGCAATCTCATTACAGGCCTGGACAGGCCCTGAGGGATCCAGGAGGTTGAGGCTCCCAGATTTCAAGACAATCGGCACATGAAGGTGGTAAGTTTGTCGATGGAAAAGGTACCATGTGTAAATAAGAGAAAAACGTACATTATTGCATGGATATCCAGTAAAAAACATTACTCACACAGCCTCAAAAACATGTGTGGAGTTACTGCTGCTGGTTAAAGTGAGTAAGCTGCACATACACTGTGAACTGGACATGGTCACACAGTGGGATGACTGCCACTACACCCTAGTGAACCCGTATGGACATGGATGAGTCACTGGAGGCAGACAGGCTCAGCTCCTTCAGGGCAGCTGATTTGGAGAAGCTCACACACAAGTGTATTCATGTGTTTTGTATGGTGACTTTATTTGCGCGGTAAGAACTATATTCTTAAACATAATTCAGGTCAATTTCCATGTTCACTAAAACATACCACGCAATAATTTCAGCTATTACTCTATATGGATGTGAAACTTGGTCTCTCACTCTAAGAGAGTAATACGGGTTCAGAATATTTGAGCGTAGGGCGATGGGTCTGAGGAAGATATTTGGAACCAAGAAAGATGAACAACAAAGGATTTGGGAAAATTACCTAGTGAGGGACTCATGATTTTTATTTGTGACCTATTGTGGTTTATCTTCTTTATATAGGCTAATATTGTTAAAGTGATAAAATTAAGAAAGTTGAGATCAGAAGCAAGTATATGGAGAAAATTATATATTAGTATAGGACTTTTATTGGCAAGACTCAGCAGGGAATTATGTTAAAGTAGATCATGGCCAAAGAGAATGTAGTGTGTAGCGCAGTGTTTCCCAGACATTTTGCTCACGGACCGCTTTCGGCTTCGAAAAATAACAATGGATCCTCACATCCTTGCTCACATAAATAAAGAGTGTCTGGATTATAGGCATCCAAAATTAGATATTTGTACCTCAGACCTGATTGTAGATAGGTAAGAATACGTACCAGTATCATATGTAACAATGTAGTGAATGGTTTGACCTCAATTAAACTGGCACTCACTTCACAGGTACCAGGGGTTTCTTAATTAGACATTCAATCATAAGAAATAAACAAATAGCCAATTAAAGAAGTTCCACAATTTGTTTAAAAAAACATCATTTCTATAATTAAAAGTAGGGAAACAACAAAGCAGCAATTACAGAAATGTATCCACGGATTCGCTGGGAACAAGTAGCTGATCCCTGGAGCACCACTTGGGAACTACTAGTGTAGTGGATTCAACCAGCTTGGGATAGGGTCCAATAATGGGCTTTTGTAAGTAGTGTCAAAACTTCAGGTTTCACTCACATATAGAATATCTCCAACCAGTTCAGCAATCACCAACTCATTACAGCATACCTTGTACAACAGAATTAAGTACTTACATGTCAAACCTATAAATTGGGAAGCAATATGTTGTTGTGAGATATTAAATTACTTTTTTACCTCCACAGGCTCTGCTTTATTGCTGTTCATTAACACCCAAGGACATGCTACATTCACACTTAATCACAGACATCCAAAACAAACAAGGAATAATGGACAGATTTTTATTCCATCATGTAATAATCAGACCAAATGAGACAACCGCTCCATGATCAACCACATTTTCAGTGCCACACATATGAAAGTTCTTAGTATTTACACCTACTGGAACATTTCAGTGTTTATCTCATCACATCACATGTTTCTCCTTTGAACTGCTACTTCAGTAATCTAAAGAAGTGGGAATTTGCTGGGTGCAAGGTCTGAGTCATATCACGGATTGGTAAGACATTCCCAGTAGTCTGCACAGAAGCTGATGAGGGAATTTTGGATGCACAGTTCCCAGGCCATGGTGCTACAGTGAAGAAATCTATTGCAGGCATGATGAGAAGGTGCAAACTGAGATGTGCTGGTAGGTGAAAACATGAATACCTGTATTATTCTCTGGTGAGATCTAACACATTCAGTAATAAATATCCCCGTCATAAACTCTCATATAATACTAAGCGAACATTCAGCAAACTGTGCTGCACATTACAATCCCAGACACAAACCACCTAATTCTTCTTCTTCTTTTTTGATTTCTTAAATTTTCTGCGTTGCTTACTTTTCTTCTTTTCTTGTTCAATTCTAGCTTTTAGGATTTGATCAGGACCCTTCAGACCAAATTTAACTTTGTTATCAACTTTTCTGTTGTGTCGACCCCAGTGAGTATTGGGGTAAGTCTTCAAGCCTACAGAGAGAGATGAAAACATATCAGTTGGTAACATTACACTTTTATGAATACATCCGAGCAATATTTAGACATATATGCATGGATAGCACAATATGCAACCGTGTTAATTAGATGGCAGAAAAGAAACACACCCACAACTTCGCTTGCAGAAAACACCTTTGAAAATGGCTGCTTAGAAGAGCAAGCTGAAAATGCTAGTATTACTGTAATTCGTAAAATAAGTAGCTTGTGAGGTGAATTGGAGTGGACAACAAATATGCAGCAGAAACAACTGAAATCTCTTCAAAGATGTTCATGGATGAAGACAGCACAACTGTTAAGAAAACATCACTACAGGCATCTTGATAGCAGTCTTACTCTTATACTAATAAATGTATCCCACCTGCACAGAATTCCTTGGGCTTCTGTCTACACCATACCTACACTATAGCTTCCTGGATATCATCATCTGATGTGAATGTACGACTTTTGAGAGCTACGTTTAATGGTCAAAAATGGGAAAATTGTATGGTGACGGGTCCAGGCTGCATGCAGTGTCAGAGAGCATCTCCCATCATATGGCATTCAGCTGGCCCTGGACTCATGTCCTGCAGCAGGATGATACCAGGGATTTGTTACTAATCCTGGTATACACCATTTGAAGTGTCTGATAGTAACAATGTTGTTACATGATTTGAAGTCCTGAAGCAGGGGTCCTCCAGTGTCCCTCTAGTCCTATTTGGATGGAATCACCACCTAATATTCCTGCCACCTGCTGTAATGTCATACACACTTGCTACTCACCCAGTTGACTGTACTGTTTTACATTAGTGTCCATCAGTGTGTTTACCATGTCAGATGTGCAACTGCACCAACTACACTGCCACTGCAGTGCCAAGAACAGGTGTCAGTTGCACATGCCACATACATTTCAACTGTAGGCCCCCCCCCCCAATTATGATGAACATTTAACACCACTGTTTACATAGTTAACATTAATCTGGGATGTCCCATGCATCATTTTACTAACGGCTGTTGTTAAACAACTCTTGAAAGATGATTCACAAGACTTGTGATTAAAGAACATACAATCATATCAACCAAAACTTTATCTGTCACCAACCCAGAACCATCTGATGCTTTCAACCCATCACTCTACCTCTTTTACGAATTACTTCATTGCATTAAGAAAGGCATTTCTGATGAATCACAGGAAAGAATAGGAGTGTAACAGGTAGATTATTGACTTGAGGATAACCTGCAGCACACTCAGACTTTTATCTTTGTTATCAATCGCATGGATTATGACATTTGAATGACAAGATTATAATCTGGGAAGGATGATAAAGCAAATTATTTGGGACTAATTTTTAATGTACTATACCAGCATTTTTCAGACAGACCACAGTTAGCTACAAAAATCAATCAGAGTAGCTGGACTTTGGACTGGGATCAAAATTCAGATCCTCCAAAATATATATCAGGAATACCAAAGTGCTGATACCTATCTACCAAGATACATGGCATTACATCCCAGATCTGCATATTATCTAAAGTCACTACAATGCAAACCTCACATCTCGTATCAGTAAATGTGCACTGCAACTAATACAGGCAGCTATTAGGTCACACACTTGCCACCTGCCCACAACTGGAAAGTCAGTGGACTCACGGAAATTATAAATCAGCAAAAAAGAAGACAAATTATGGTTGGTAATAATGTTCTATATGCAATTTCAAATTTTCACAACAGTGACTGTTCACACTGTGGTGTCTTGGACCATAACACTGTGTAATCTTGTCCAGTTTTAGGGTCAGTTCAACCCTGAAGACAGGTGTAGCAAGTTTCTCTGAAAGACTGGCATCCATTTGCAAGATACATGGTTTCACAACCCAGAAGCCTACACTCTAAACAATTCAGTCTCATCACTGAACCCAGGACAATGTAGGCAATATAGTGACTACACCATGGGCTCAACAATCTGGGTTTGATTCTGGAAAGGGACAAGGGATTTTTCTCTTCTCCAAAATGTCCAGATCAGCTCTGAGGCCCACCCAACCTCCTGCTCAATGGGTACCAAAGACTCTTTCCCTGGTTATCAAGGGGCCAGGTCATGAAGTTAACTACTTACCACAATTAGTGCTGAGGTTAAGTATGAGTGGAGCTATACTTCTAGCCCTGCTATACAATAAGTGCACAAATACCAGGTGCCAGGTCATATGGGCTACTAAATTTTGTACTGTGATACCTAACATTTGTTGGTCCTCAGCGTGGAACTGGCTTCATGTCACCCTTCTGGTACCTACGTTTTGAGACGGCACCTAATTTTTTGCAAAATTTGTGTGGGTACTTACATCTAATCATTGGACTACACAGTTTGATGTATGGGAGAATGAAATGTGTAGTAACACCCAGTTAGGAGGCATTCATTGACAAAAGGACAGCTATGAACATGTTTACTGGACAAAAACATAGTAGGGGAACCAAATGAGGGTAGGACTTTTCTTATGATCTCACAGTATCACTGATCCATGTAAAATCATCCTGTGTTCACAAAGGCACAACATAGGGTTCACTGTTCACTGTGCTTTCACATGGTGAACTTTATCAGATGAGAGCAATATATGTAATTATTTATGGTTTATGTAATTATTCAGCACTAGAGTTATAGGTGGCTGAATTGTTACAGCCTGCATGCAAAGATGAGCAAACATATCACAACACATATTTTTAGAACAAAAGCTTTCTATGAAAGGGCAGCACGGTGACCTATGCATCACAATGTCCAACGTGCAGACTGTGACCTATAATTTAACCTTTAACAAACAAACAGGATAATGCTGTCATATTAAATGTATAACTTTTTCATCCAAATAGGAACACACTGTCCTGCAGCATGTATTTAAAATACACAAGGTTCCAGCCACAGCAGAAATCTGGTATTTAAAAGAATGTGTGCTAAACATACCAAGTACATGTCTTCTATTTTGATTTTTATCATCATTATCATTATCCTCATCATCATCATCGTCATCATCACCATCTCCTGCAAGGTTCTCTGCTACCTTCATTCTCTCCTTCCACTGAGCATACCGTTTACTCTTGTAGGTGACTGGAATCCAGGCTCCAGACTCATCACGAATTTTCTTCACTTTCTTATTCTAAAAGAATAATAATTGGCAACAATCAGCGATAAAACTGAAAAGGTATATTCTATAAATTGAAACAAACAAGTCTCCCAAATGTTGCTTTGGTAATTCTGCATACCTCATTAAAATTTAATTGTGCATCAATTTACTGCTGACCAGCAACCTTGGATAAGACTGCTTTCCATAAGAGGTATAGAAATAACAATGTACCACACAGGAACACTGGTGAACATGGAGTACTTGATGCATGACAGAAAGGTTGCAGCTGTGCATGACAAGAAAAACAGGAATGGATGGAGACTGTTGAACAATAAGAATTTATTTTATATACATAAGATAGGCAATATTTTCATTAACTGACCGTATCAACAGCAACCATTTTCTTCTTTTTGCGATCCCACTGTTTCAACCTCTGTTGCTGTTTTAATGTTTCTTCATTATCAGCAGACAAATCCAGTCTAGCTCTGGAAGCCTCGTGGTCAAAACTGTTTACTACAAACCTAATAAACAAATTTAGAACAATTAAGAAATAAAACCACATTATTAACAGATGTGTTACAAGTAATATAAATGGGCAACAGCCAACTTAATTCAACTTAAACATTAAACTTTCAATTATATTTCCTGTTCTTACAACATTTTATCCAACCTTACGTTGCCTAGACAAACCAGTAAATGATAGCAGTAATTATCAATCAATGCAAATTCTAACATAATTGGCCAATGACATGAATTTAGTTCATCAATCTTACATTACAGACAAAGAAATGGAATTGTAATGGAACAGAATTTGCAACATATTGCCTACAAAAATTCTATAACAGCTGAAAACATCGCTACCTTCTGAAATTAAGGGCAAAAATTAAGCAAGTTATTGCCAATTGACAGCTTCCAATGTACTAATGCCATTCTAATGACATTTTATTCCGACAATGATATAAAACAGCAATCAGAACTAAACACACTCATTAAGGATTACTTCAGTAGATATAACCTCCCCTCAACCAGTTTATGTAAGTGATTAGGCAAGTTTGTGAGAGGAATGATGCACAGCACACATTAAGTCAAAAGTCTGGAAATAACCTGCCTAAATCAAACAGACAATTCTTCCTTATGGCTCTTTTTTCCCTCCAAAATGCCAAAGCAACTTCTTGTTGATTTCTCTAGTGTTGAACAAATTTGGAAATGATACCTATCAACAATAATTGCTGTTTATTCTTTTGGTCACATCATTAAGTTTCAGAATATCATTTGGTGTGATTCAACGTCTGTACGAGGAGGAATAAATGTCAGCTTGGGTTACACAACAGACAAAAATTCTGCTTGCCTGACATTTCACCAGAAAATAAACTATACCTACACAGCGTACACCATTTATTATACCAACTAAATATGCATTATTAATTAGTAAAAACAAACACCACTGCAATATTGTGCACCAGCCTACTTACCTTCACATAACACATAAGACACATAAAAAAATACTGTCTCGTTATGTCATCATGAAATATCGATACAAGATATCACCTACTGTATGACATCTTCCCACCCCCACAAAAAAGTGTGTGTGTGGGAGAGAAGAAGAAAAGAATAAAAAGAATAAAGGCACGGGAGAGAATACTAATCAATAAATGCAAAGAACTTTTTTCCAGTCACTTTTCTCCAGTTCATGCGAATGTGAGTGGGTTTGTTGAGCTCTCTTCATTTACACACTCACCTCTCAGTCAAACAGTACAACCAACAAGGTAGACTTTTACATGTAACAAAATTATTTATTTAATCACTCCAATATACTTCAGCCTACCGACCATCTTACATTAAAAACTATGATTCTGTTTTCTGTACAAAGTACACCTTGTTGGTTGTACTGTTTGATCACACTGGAGTACACGGTAATAATGTATTATAAAATACCCACCCTTGTTCTGTATGGTGATCTGGGGCTGTATATCGAATGTAATTCATCTCATCTACCATCATTCTTCTCTTTTTCTGTTTTACTATAGTCTCAGCATCATGTTTACATTTGTTGGGTGCAAGAATACTGTGAAATGTGTCTGTGATATCACCATCACTACTTGCTTTCAGTGATGTCCTCTCAGCACTCTTGCTGACTATAAAGAAAAAACAGAAAATTTACAGAACTGATTTAAACACGCAATACTTACTTACTTGCTCCACAGAGCACAGTCCCTGAGAAGCTAACCAGTTCTGAGCTAGTCAAGAAAATCTCTGCATTTAATGGAACCTTAAAGTTCATTAGCACTTCTACAATATCCCACCACCTGTCCATATTCTAAGCCAGATCAATCCAGTCCATGCCCCCACGTCCCACTTCCGGAAGATCCATTTTACTATTACCCTCCCATCTATGCCGGGGTATTTCAAGTGGTCTATTTCCCTCAGGTTTCCCAACCAAAACCCTGTATGCACCTCTCCCCTCCCTCACACGTGCTACAAGCCCCACACATCTAATTCTCTTTGATTTGATCATCCGAACAAAATTTGGTAAGGAATACATATCAGTATGCTCCTCATTATGTAGTTTTATCTACCCACCTGTTATCTCATCCCTTTTAGGTCCAAATATGCTCCTCAGCACCCTATTCTCAAACACCCTCAGCCTATGTTCATCCCTCAATACAAGCAACCAAGTTTCACACCCATACAAAACAACAGGCAAAATTATAGTTCTGTATATCTTAATCTTTATATTTTTGGACAGCAAACTGGAAGACAAAAGATTCTGCACCAAATGATAGCAAGCCCTCACTTCAATCTGCTCTTAAATTTCTTCCTGAATAGAATTTTGATTTGTTAGTGCTGTTCCCAAACACCTGAACTGTTCCACCCTTATGAAGGAACTATTATCAATCTTTTTATTGTGACTTCGTCCTTCACTGTGATCTCGAGATATGACTACGTAATTAGTTTTATCGGCACTCTTTTCTAGTCCCATCTCCTTACTAGCAACTACTAAAGCTTCTGTTTTTTTGTAGTATGTACCCTTCTGCTCAACACATTAATCATCATCAGCATAAACCAGAAGCTGATGTGTACCATTTAATTTCAAGCCATCCTGGCTTACCTGAACTGTCCTAATGGCATACTCTAAAGCAAAGTTGCAACCAATGACAAGAGAGTATCTCCTTGTTTCATACCATTCCTAGCAGGAAACATGACAGACAAAAAACGTGCAACACAAACTGAAACTAAAGACCAAAAATAAATAAATTAATGAATAAATAAAGGGCTGCAAGTACACAGACGAGTCTGTGAAAGGGCAAACTAGGAAAAAGTCCGTGTGACATTGCATGATTTCAGGCTCCTGGTGTGGTTTAAATGAGATCTGCCCTCTTTTGCACTGTGTAACATCCCAAGAGAGTGCAGATCTCAGATTCCATCTACACTGCTTATTGCCAGTGACTTTTCCCCACATTCCTGCTACTACTGGCATTGATGCTGGTTTTTAATCAACTGTGTACACATACTTAAGTTATCTTTCTCCTTTTCTTCCATTTTCCGTTTATGGTTCTCTATTAAACTTCGGTGTTTAGCTCGAGTTGATTTCATCACAGTATACGAACGGGATCTTGAAGACTGGCCAATTTCAAACACAGTCTGAAAATAAATTAAAATCACTGTTATGTACTGCAATTGCTTTTTACCACTAAAACATAATCTAATTCTTACAACTGACACAAACTCTACATTCATAACTCAGGAAAATTTGGTAAGCATACAAACAGTCACATGAAAGTAAAAAATTCATAGACTTTGTCTACTTTGTTAAAATAATCATAAGTATATTTTCGGGTGAAAAGATTTGTCACACATACATCTTTATCTTCAATTCCAATAAAGTTGTACAGCAAGAGCTAGCCTGTACCAAAATCTGTGCATGTCACAATCATAAATATTATGAAAGCAGTATCAAGGGATGTAATGTCATGTAGCCTGGTAGACTGTTACAAACGTTTCTGAGGAATCCACTGTATCCATCTTACGAGACACATCTTAGATAAATCCACTGCTACAAATAAATGACAATATTTCTCAACATTTATTCAGTCTTACCCCATTAGGTTTATAGTTCTTCATCTTTTCCAGTATATCTGAAGCATTAGGCTGAATGGCACCTTGCACTGGAAACACAGGGTGTACAGTAAAGCTGTTAAGATTGACGTCTTTGACACGCTTTATGCTTTCCAAAGAAGCTCCAGGCCGTGAACGGATGTACTGTCTATAGGCATTACCGCACACCTTTGTCATGTTTTCCTAAACATTAAAAAAAGAAAAAAAAGTAAGAAGCTATAAGACCTGCATAAAGAGTTCATTTCATGTTACGTGTAAAATGATATGGGAAAGTTGTGAATGGTGCTAATATGGCCTTAATGTTTTGGCTTGCTGGCATGACTGCAATTATAAAACCACTGGATTAACAATTAAACTGAGTTAACCTTAAAATAACCTGCATTCACATATGCAAACACAAACACACATAAGAAAACACCCCATAGAAATTCATTTTATACATTTAGGCAACAAGAAAAGTTATGGCATTTTAAGACTTGCTGCATAACCCTTGTTTTATTTTCCACATAACACCATTTATTTAATAGCTCTATCTTTCCATTCAAATAATATGTTTCTCATAAACCATACAATTAAATTTAAATTCCAACACAACTGTTGATAGGTTAACCAAAGACACTCAGCATGAACTGCCAGTCACGCACAATGTGCAGATTATCTGGCCACATGGAAGTGGAGGGAGGGAGGGCAGGACGGAGGGAGGGAGGAAGTAAAAATGGGTGCTGTGTTGAATGTAAACAATGCTGTATTATTCACTGCATGCAAGTACATTTATACACTTTTACATATCATCTAGTAAAGAAATGCAAGACAAAATCATAAGCCAAAGAAGGTATGAAGCAAAACTCAGTATCAGATTGTAGATTCTTACAGTGGTGAGCATTAAGGCTAGGTCTTAATGACTCTACTTATCCAGATAATTGGTTAAGAAAATCAGAGTGAACTATTACCACTCTCTGTACACTGCACTAATTTGGGAGAGGGAGAAGAAATCACTATGGCAGATAAAAATGTACAATTGCTTCAATATTGTATCCAAGCCAAGACATTATAACTGTTATGTACATTTTAACTAATCTCGCCATGTACCAGGACTAAAGAAAAACATTTATAATCTTTATGAAAGAATTCTTACATGACTAAACAAAAGGCTGGCTTAAATGAATTTTGGTATGCATACGCTTGACAGTTTATTTACAACATTACATTCTTAATGACACTTTTAATTTACAAAATAATCATAGATTTAACATATAAATTAAATTATTTCTAGGAAGTGAAAGGCTAATATTTATGCTTACATCATGGTGAAGTTAACAAAATCTTTTAGTATCAATATAAAACTTATTACTAAGGTTCAGCAGAGCCACACAGGTGCTATAAACACTTCATTGGAAAAGTTAACTTTGAAGACCAATGTAGGCTTGAAAATATTGTTACAATGGATCTCAGGTAAACAGGTTGTAAGATATGACATGGAAACTGCTGGATCAACAAATGGGGTCAATGGAGAGCTCCAAAGTGACAGTTATGAATTTTGCAGCTTTGTTACAACAACAGATTTAATGAACAGGAAAAAAAGAAAGAAAGAAAGAAAGAAGAGAAGCAAAGAAAGAAAAAAACTGACTGCTGATAAAGGAACCTGGAAGTTATTCTATGCAAATCACATGGTGGTCTTCTACATTATAACATCATGTAGTCAGCTATGGGAGGCCATTTTTCCTAAGAAACATCCCATTCCATCAATGGAGCCAGGATGATCATCCAAAACATTGGTACCCACACACAATATGAGACAAAGTCATAATCCAAAGGCCACAATATAATCTTTGTACAAACATAAAACCTTACATTCTATGCACCATCATGTGTATAACTGATGTCAATAGTTTTCAATGACAATGTCCACGGAACTAAGATGGCACGCACAGGTTTTAAAAACGAATAAATATGGAAAACTTTCAGAAGGTTTTGAACTTGACACTAAATCAAAACAACTATGAGGAAGCTTGTGATCAAAATGGGAACAGCACAACAGTAAATGCATCACTCAGACGAGAGGAACAGCATGGGAAGAAATTGAGTATCATATGTGGAACAAATGAGATAGATGGACAAACTTGGCTGACAAACAATCCACATCAAAGTGAAGAAATATGATGTCTTGCACAGCTGCTTGCCAACTAAATTTGAGCATGCACTTCTTTCCACTAACCAGATCATTCACAGTTTCATGCCAAACTTTCAGCTCACTGTGTTCTTCATCCAGTAGTACTTCAGGTATATGTCCTATGAAACCATCTGGGAAGTCATCATCCTGACTAGATGCCTCAGATGGTAACACATTAAATGGGCGACCCAAAAATAAATGTAGGTCAAGCAGATATGCTAACTCATCATTTGCCACCAGTGAATATGCTACCCCACTTCTGCCTGCACGTGCACACCGACCTGCAAATCAATCACACTGTTATGGATAAGCAAGTATGCATACATTTCACTTGGCACAACTTTGGCTGACATAAAAGTGCTTCTTCATTGCAGTCACTTAATTAACAAGATCACATGAGGCACGGAATTTATGATGATGAATAAGCAATTACTTTAACCTTACATATACAGCTACAAATGCACACAATTTACACAAAATCACATATCATCCTCGCGCATGAACTCTCCTACATGTTTTGGCAGTAAACTACTACCCTCGGGGAGACAAAATACTAATGATGGTGATTTATTGTCCAAGCATCTAGGACAGTTTATGTGTATGGATGATAAAAGATTTTATATAAATGGTGTGCATTTGTTGATGTATATAGCTGATTATAGTCACCATACATGAACAAATAAGATCAAGAATCATGTTTCTGTACATTAATGTTTAAACACCATATTTTCGCATACAGAAACACATGTAAAAAAAACACACTTAGAATTTATTTATATATTTAGGCAACACAACAATTTACTGCATATTTAAGACATGCAGCATCATTTCTATTTTATTTTCTATAAAATGCCATTTGTTTCATAATTTTGTCTTTCTCTGTTCAAATACTATATTTTTCAACAACCATACGCTACAATTTAAATACCAACCCGGGTAAAGATTAAACATTAAACAAATTAATGTGATGAATTATCACAACACTATTTAGATGGACACTGTCTGCTGTACATTTGACATATACCCTGTTTCAAGAATTGATTCTGTTCTAGCCTTCAGATGACCAGTTTATATTATACTGACGGATTCAATTTATTAATTAGCAGCAATAGTTGCAATCAAAACTGGAATCTTCTAAATTTTAGACAAATATGTTGACACTAGGCTGCTGTGTGGTCTAGGAAGTGCTGCTGATGAAGACTCAAGTCTGCTGGGAAGTTATGCCACGTCAATAGGCAAGTTGTTTGTAACACTGTGAAGGCTAGTAGTACCTTCAACTGCAGATCTGAATCTTCAGCCACATTACTGTGCAAATCTGTACTCTTGCAACAGTTGTTGTTGTTGTTTCTGTTGAAATTATTGTTGTTGTCAATGTCCTTGTCCTCAAGAGCACCATCACCACCACTGTCACTGTCATTACCCTGCTTACCTATATGTCACTCAGTTTAGTTACTTCCTACTTTGTATTAGAAGAAGAAATAAGAGACCTGAGATTCATACTATTCTGTATAATACAAGACAAAAATGCATCAGCAAAACACTGGAAAGCAGAGTTATAGAAACTATCATTTATGGGAGATCTCACTAGGTTCAGAGATTATGTGTTAGCCTGGTATTCAAAAGGTCGTGAGTCTGATTTAAGCTGTTACTGCCCATCAATATAATAACTAGAGATAGGAATAAAGTGGACTCCTAAAACAATCTGATAACAAAGATACTAATTAAATAATTAAAGAAGAATACCTAATATCCAATCTATAGCATGTCACTTAACTCACTTCACAAAATACTTAAAGTTACTGCTATACAAAATAAGCTGGGAAATTCATCTACCAATTACACACATCAGTGTTTCAGAAGCAATGTCTAGTTACTGGTACTGAACTGTCCATACATAAGATAGTAATTTGAAGTTACTTACTTGCTCCATGGTGCAGACTCCTTCTTGAGAAGACAACTGGTTTGCAGCTAGTCAAGAAATTCCCCGCATTTCACGGACCCCGAAGGTTCATTACCGCACTCACAAGTGTCCGCCACCTGTCTCTATCCTGGGCCAGCCCAATCCAGTCCATATACCCACATCCCACCTCCTGGAGATCCAACCTAATATTATCCACCAACTACGCCTAGGTCTCCCAAGTGGTCTCCTTCCCTCCGGTTTCCCCACCAAGACCCTACACACCCTCCCACTCCTCACCCATACGCGCCACATGCCCAGCCCATCTCATTCTTCTCGATTTTATCTGCCGCACAATATTGGGTGAGGAGTAGAAGCCATTTAGCTCCTCATTATGCAATCTCATCCATTCCCCCGTTACCTCGTCCCTCCTAGGTCCAAATATTCTCCTCAACACCCTGTTCTCAAACACCTTCAGCTTCCTTTCCTCCCGCAGTGTCAACGACCAAGTTTCA
>Ga0123355_10007071_pt1 | contig 16726 bp, 12 predicted proteins | sample TergutEmb28metaG_3_FD_89872 | JGI IMG/M metagenome (GOLD analysis project Ga0123355, IMG submission 89872) | Embiratermes neotenicus P1 segment gut microbial communities from Petit-Saut dam, French Guiana - Emb289 P1 | ecosystem: Host-associated > Arthropoda: Insects > Digestive system > Gut ...
ATGGGATATAAATTGAGAAGAACTATTTAATGGAAAATAGTTTTAACACTATAAAAATAAATATTTTTTTCTTTTTTTCCCGCACAAGTTAGAAACACCCCCCCCCCCCCCCCCCCCCCAACAAACCCTTCACCTGAGGACAGGAACATATCCAGTCCTCTTAAGTATAATTTTTGTAATATTAGGCAGTGATGTCCAGAAATCAGGTAATTGTCATGGTTTTAAACATTTGGCTTTGTAAACTTAAGGGTTGTTTGACTGTGCATCTTCCTCATGAAAAAATTTGAAATGCCAACTTGATGCAACAAGGTAATTTTATTGATGTATTCTTAGCTCAACATGTTTTGGGTACATACGCCAATCATCAGGAGCATTAGATGTTATGTTGCAACATATGGTTTTCTGCACTGTAAAGGTCGTGTGTACAGTGCAGATGGTGCCATGCGACTGGTTTTGTCAAGTTGGGGGAATCAACAATAACATGCAACTAGAACCTGCCACTGAAATCAATAGCTGTATCAACTACTTAGATCTATTAATCACCAGAAACCCCACAAAATTGGGAATAAGCATATTCCGCAAACCCACCTCCACTGACACCACCATAAATTTCTATTCAAACCACCCACTGGAACACAAAATAACTGCCTACAGGTTCCATATTGAGTGGATATTTACACTCCCTCTTGGAGAAGAACAATGGCAAGAGGAATGGGAATCCATAAAACAAATATCACGCAACAACAACAACTATTCAATTAACCTCTTGCAAAAACTAAAGCAAAGAATACAGCGAAAGGTTTCCCATCCGACACTCCCCTCAAAGAGTAGTGACACCTACACCATACCGCAGATTAGGAGAGTCACCAATATTTTCAAACAAACTAACGTGAAGACCGCCTACAAAACTAACAACACAATTCTACAACTCACAAGACTCACCACCAATACCGCAATCTCACCTCATGCTAACAGTGGGGTCTACGCCCTTACATGCAATGCATGCAAGCAGGTATATGTAGGTCAAACTTGCCGGAGTTTGAAGCTACGTTATCAGGAACATTTACATTACATAAAGAACAATCCACAGTCGGCTTATGCCCTATGCATACTACAAAACCATCATGAATATGGACCTATGAACCAAATGATGCACCTGCCAAAATCCATCAACAGTACCTCTTCACTAATTCCCTGTGAACGATTCTACATACAATCCCTCCACCAAGGAAAGAAACTGATTCCCGAACAAAGCCCAGGCAATCCGAACTCCCTGTTTCAACTGGTCATTGACCATCACCACCCCCCAATTTTGTGTTGGAACCTTATTGTACAAGTGACTGAAATCTTTTATTTATTGGGTTTGTATCCATAGTGCGAGTCACATAACTGGCACCAATGGTAGATGTCATAAGAAGTGAACTCTTGACCTCTTCTGCCACCCAAGGAGAAACAAATAACAGAACCCCAAAACCACTTTTTCTGAATTCACGTACTTCTCAATTCACCTTATGAGCCCAACAGTTCCTACATGAATGTCAATGGTATTTGTATTTGCTGTCAAAGACAGTAATTTATTATCTTCAGCAATACTCAACAAATCGCTGTTGATGTTTAATATTATACATTTTGGTAGTAAGTATTGTATATGTACTATTAGTGTATTATAATTCCATCAAATGATTACTGCTAGTCAAGCTTATGTCGTCAGCAGTAAAAGGTAAATTTCACCCTGTAGCATGCCATAAAGACACAGAGGTGGAGTAGAGGTACAGCTCTACTCTTTCTTTAACCTCGGCCCCGGCCGTTTTAGCCCCTGGGAATAACCTGGTACTCTTTGCATAGGAGCCTGGGTGGTTCCCAGGGCCAGTCTGGATGGGGGCAGAAAATCTCGCCCCCACCAGTATTTGATCCCTGGACCATACAGGCTGTAGTGAATTGCGTCATGAGGAAGTACAACATAAGTTGCATTGCATTGTTGGCAGTTGTTAAATACAATAAATTGTCTTAGACAGTCAATACAAATTATCATTGATAGAGCAGGATGAATGCCATCAAAATAGCTAATTGAAATTGTACGCTGACTGCATACATGGTTTTGTGCACCATACCTCATTTTATGTGGACTACGCTGCTTGAATTTAAGAACATCAGATGCTGTTGGTTAGTCATTTTGTATTGTCACAGATCTTTCTTCTGCTTTTAGTAGTATTGCAGGACATAAAATTTGAAAGCACAGAAACGGAGGCTTCTTTCAAGGGTGTTAAATTTTTGCATGCAATGTTCAGTTTTGTTCTATAAATACAATAATAAAGATGTTACTTTTGAAATACATGTCATATATACTTTCCTTGTCTGCTATGTGTCCCCTATCCTGCGACACAGGGCTCCATTCCACAGCTTTCTGCCCTGTGTCTGTAGAGTCTACTTCACTATCATTTTACAACTTGTGCAGAAGACTGTGCTTTCCTTCAGAACTTCAGAATAAAACCACTATTCATGTTTTATTATGACAGAAATAACTTATACTTTACGTGCTGCATCCAGTGGAGTAGAATATTGCTACATCAGATTTTGTCTGTCATTTGTAAAAAATTGAGTGTCTCTACATTAACTGGTCTCTTTTAAGTGGCATGGTGGAGGATTCAATAGCCATATTTATGGTTCAGGTCATCCTTGAGCAATGACACTTACCCAACTGAGTAAGAAATATCTAGTTTTTTTGAAGCCAAATGATTCATTTTTACAATCACTAAAGTGTCCCCACCCCACTGGATCATGTCCGGAGTAAATCTGGTCCACTTTATACCTTCAGAAACTTTATCTCTAATATTGACTTTGTTTATGATCCAGCCATATCAGTGGTGTTGGTGGTGAGGGTGCTGATATTGATGATGATACAATCTCACAATTTTTGCACTTCCAGCAATATAGCTCCTCCAACCAAAGAAGTACTGCTTACTGCCTTTCACATCTTCTGACTAGAATTTGAAGTGCTTATTCTTACTACCATAATTCAATTATCTTCCTTATTAGAATCTTAGAATTTATGTTGTTTGTAGTTAGTATTCTTCTGTCTCAAGTGTTGACACACACACACACACACACACACACACTGACATAAACAGCAGAATATTGTGAATGTATGACTAGAGCAGAGCCCATAATTATGTTGAACAGAATTACTGCTTATGTTTGTTGTGATGTAAAAGCATAACGTATATGAATTAGCTGTTGAATGTTTTTAAGTTTAATGTCTCTAGAATGTTCAGATAATTATTTACAGAGTGACAATACCTTATTTCATGTAGCATACAAATTATGTTAATTGCTTTTTTCTAAACTTGATCCGTATCTCAAATCTGCAAAGTGAATGGATTAGTGAACACGTCATAGGTGAAAGTACCATTGCTAATTGACAACAACATGTATGACCCTGGCAGCGTGGTCGGGGGTCTCTTATATCTGGACTAATTATGTGGACAAAGCACATTGCTCTTCTCAAAAATTTAATTCTCTATGACCTTTTTTATGTCATGTCACTTCAGTCCAGTTACTTATAACTGGAATCATCAGGCACTGATCTAATTGTCTTGCACCACTGCAGTCAAGGCCAAAGCTATTCTCCTGAGTAAATGTCTGTAAGATTTTTAGTTGGCACAGAAATTCATAGGTGTGATGTGTGCTACCTTTTCTCCTGCAGATTTTATGTTTTCATCTGTTGCAATTATTTGTCATGCAAGACAAATCTGTATATTGGTGTTATAGTAATGGCCATGCATAATTTATCTTGCAGGTATCATCAGAATCTTGAAACAACTTCAGAAATGTCAGCAGCTCGGGATGTTTCATATGAGCCAGATGACCGTCTTATATCACCTGATCAGGAACCATTAAATAATCCTAATATCAACCAGAAAGCAACACCTATTAGAGTTACTCAAATACCGAGGACATCAAGATCTGATGTTGCTAAACACATTTGTTCCTTGTGTGGAAGGAAGTATATGACCAAAAAATCACTTAGAGAACATACAAAAAAACATTTTTTGGAGAGGGTAAAGTGTGATATTTGTGACCGAACCTACAAGAATGAAAACATGCTTAAAATACATGTTGAACGCCATAAAGGACCCAGAAAATACACTTGTCAGCACTGCAACAAAGAGTTTATTTTTTTGGCACATCTGAAGTATCACCTAAGAATAGTACATAAGAGAAAACTTCCAGAGTCTATGGAACCAAGGAACAATGGTAATACAAAAGTTCCTACCACATCTCATATTTGTCACCAGTGTGGGAAATCATTTAAAACAACACAAGTCTTAAAGGCTCACGAGAGGTTTGTTCATCACCTTGTGCCTAAGAAACAGATTTGTGAAGTCTGTGGGAAGATGTTCCATCTAGCAAGTAAACTGAAGCGTCACATGGTTCAGCACACTGGGGAGAAACCATTTGAGTGTGAAAAATGTGGCATGCGATTTGGACATAAACAAACGTTGAGGAACCATCAAATTTGTCACTCAGATCTTAGGCCATTTAAATGTAAGTTCTGTGGAAAAGCTTTCAAAAGAGAGAGAAACATGAGAGGCCATGAGGAAAAGAACCATGGTTTGGTTGTCTCACATTCAGACCAAATTGTGAGACAAGAGCAAGGTGAGGCTGGGGCTATATATACGTGTACAGTATGCGAAAAAGAATTCAGTCTTAAGCAGAGACTGGATGCACACATGGCATATCACAAACGTCAGTTCATGAGTTTCCCCTGTAACTTGTGTGGTAAGATATTAACATCAAAACATGGGCGGGATAATCACATTCGAACGCATACTGGGGAACGTCCATATGCTTGTAAGGTCTGTGGCTTAGCACTCAAGACACAGGCTCAACTTCGTACCCACAATGAGACACACACAGATACAAAACCATTTCATTGTACTACCTGTAATAAACGTTTTCGTCGTCGACCACATCTTGAAACCCACTTTCGCACCCACACAGGTGAGAAGCCGTTTGCTTGTGATGTCTGTGGTCGGTGCTTTGCTCAAAATGGTGATATGCGGAAGCACAGACTGAAACTCCATGGTCCTGTTGAGCCAAAGTAAATAAATTACTGTGAAACATGTGAAGTAAATATTCTGATGACTGAACTATTTGCAGTTTGAATCAGCTGTTAAATGAAGAAGATATTTTATTTTAGTAAGGAATGGCAGTGAAGAGAATGTGAATTTGTGCACTTTCTTTTCAGATTTTTGTTCTTGAATGTTCATTGTACTTTTTATAAGATTTAATGTTGTCCATTCATGCTTTTTAAAGATGTCATTGTTCATTATTCATATGAAGAATGACTAGCTTAAAAGGGACCAAACTAAGAACTGTTTCAGAATTTACTTCAGATTTATCTAAATAGTGTTTAACTGTGTTTAGTGTGAACATTTGTCTGTAAAGTGGCATTAGAAGAGCATCAGTTTTGAACTGTGGATTGAGTTCATATGCACTAAAATTCATAGTGTATGTGTTATATAAACTTCTTATTAAGGAATATAATTACAATGATATATTGGTAGTACATATGTTTTTATTTAACATGTTAGAATGTAATGTGACTAATGAAAACTAAAAGTGGAAATAAAATGTTCGTTGTAATATTCTTCAAGAAATCATTTAGTGACCAACCAGTGACATGAACTGTTCCCTCTTATTTCATTATTATACCGTGCAATAGTAAATATTATTCTAAAATAGCCAGCTTATTGCAATAAGCTGGCTATTTTAGAATAATGTTCCCTCTTATATTTCCATTTTTGGCAATCAAGCCACTAAAGCCATACCTACTATTTAACATGTGTCCTAATGTGTGTGTGTGTGTGTGTGTGTGTGTGTGTGTGTGTGTGTAGTGGACTGACTAGTCTTTCAAGGAATTGTATTGGGCATGAAGGATTATGGATATTCCATGAGGTGTAAAGTGTAGAACATATGCAATGCATCTTTATTGTTTAATCTTATAAATATTAATATCTTATTAACATTAATATTAACATTAGCATGCTAGTCAAGCTAGTCAGGAAGAGGTACACTATTCAAGCTTCACTCAAAATTTTCATAAATGAAAACATGATCCTGAAACTTTTTGTACTAGGGATGACACCACATGGTTTGTTTTTTGGCCTTCTTAATCCATTGGAAATATTTTTAGGACTCTTGCCTGTCATACAGACCAGAGTAGTTGTATTACATCTGTCACTTGGTAATGAGTAGAATTCTGATCCTTTACTTAAAATGATTGAGATGTTATTAGGACGTTAATGTTGAGAACATAATGATTGTGATGTTACAATTGTTGCAGTGTTTGTTGCATTCACCCACATAAGTTATGTTTCAACCATTTAGAGTGCTGAGTGTATTTAACCCTAATATTTTTTCTTCCCAATGCCCCCACTTGTCCTTAAGGACTTCGTGGTCTTCCCTCCTGGGCATGGCAGAAGTGTAACCGACTTCTGAGGTTGGGACGCCCATGAGGCGCGGTTATGTTGTCCCAATGATGTGAGCGGTGATATAGGAGGATGTAGTGCCAGGAGGGCCCTTAAACCTAAATTCTGCTAACCTACCCAGACCATGGTCACCGCGGGAATCCTCCCCTTCAGGGAAAATTCCCAAAGTAGAGCCGGGAATCGAACCCGCGTCCTCATGATTAGTAGGCGGAGACTCTGACTGCTAGACCACGAGGCTGGTCATTTAACCCTAATATAACATTCCGTAAATACAGTAGCTTCCATTTAAGTGTTATTGGTGGTCATTTTGTTGTGTTATGTATGTATGTTAATTTATTTTGATCATAGACTGCCAGTGACAAAGAGTCACAATAGTGCAAAGTAACTACGAATCAGTTAATTAATCATCCTTTTGTTGCCGTTATTGGAAATATTGATAAGCATTGTGATAACAGACTGCAGATTTATATTTTTCGGAGTAGTTACAAGTACTGTACACTGATTTAATTACCTTTGTCAAGAGAATCACAAAAAATAGTTCTATAAATAATATTAAATTGTATATCCATGCATAACAAACTGTATTTTATAAACTGGTGTAATTTTGTTTCTCTCTGTGCTAACAAACCATATTTTATAGACCAGTATAATTTTTAGAATACTTCAGAGGTAATCAGTTCATTGATTATTTTTGAGATGAACAGGATTTTTTCATACTTATTTATGACAATCCACCACAGGGAATTGCTAAATTTTAGGCACTGACTGGTGGAAATTTAAGATTTGATTAAGTGCCTTATAGGGTATCAGTTTAATTGACTGCATAAAGTCATCCTTAATCATATGATCCATTTTATGTGCTTATTTCTGGTTGATTAATTAGATTACTTCATAAAAAATTGTGCCTTTAACTCATTGATTTTATTTGTACTTATATAACAACAGTACTGTACGAAAACACAAAAAGAGTACTGATGACACTGAAAGTTCCATTTGTGCATGTTTTATGATGCGTGCAAGTAAGGGCATTCAGTGAAAATAGATGCAGCACTCTTAATTTTACTGGCATATTGAGCAGGAAGTGTATCAACCATGGAATGTTTAGGTTGTACATATTAATGTTGCTAATTCACTCTTCTGATAAAAAGAAATAAACACTGTTGAGACATTTGTTACCCTTCAGCCTTATTAGTTGTGCTATATAATTGTGAGACTTATCCAGATATCATTTACAGCTGAAGCTGATTGATTCTTCCTTGTAACCCAAGTGATCTGTGTGATAATTACTGTGTACAATTTGTCTTACAGGTATTCTCAGAAACTGGAGAGAACTTTAAAACCTCCACCATCTGCAGTATCCATGAGAGACACAGGCCTGTTCCTGTCCAAGCCACCCCTATCTCATGCAATGCCATCTGGTTCTTCAGTGACAGACTTGGACAAATCTGCAGTGTCACAACAGGAATCTGGTGTTATTGTGAAGGAACTCAAAAACACTTACAAAAAATCTGTGGAAAAAACAGATGTATTGGAGAAGTCTATCACACCCATATCCGGGAAAACTGAACTTGTGAGGCATACTTGTAGCATATGTGGGAGGAAGTACTTAACTAAGAAATCATTGAGAGAGCATACAAAGAAACACTTCCAAAAGAGAGCAAAGTGTGACATTTGTGGTAAGACATACAGGAATGAAAATGTACTGAAAACACATGTAAACCTTCATACAGGCCCTCAACCATACATATGTCAACCATGTGGAAAGGGGTTTATCTTTCTGTCATCTTTGAAACAGCACTTGAAAATAGATCATAAGGAAAAATTTGAACGTAAGTGTGATGATTGTGGAAAGATGTTGACTTCAGAGCAGCGCTTCAGAAACCATCAACTTACACATACTAAATCCAAAATTGATGGAAAGGACATTCCTGCTACATCCCACATTTGTCAGAAGTGTGGAAAATCTTTCAAAAGGACAGCTAGTTTAAGAGTTCACGAGCAGCACATCCATCAGGGTATTCCAAAACAACATATTTGTGAAGTTTGTGGAATGATGTTTCATGTTGGTGCCAAATTGAGGCGCCATATGGTGAAGCATACAGGTGAGAGACCATTTGTGTGTGAAAGTTGTGGGATGCGTTTTGGTACGAAGCATCTATTGAAAAATCATCAAGTTTGCCACTCAGATCTGCGTCCACACAAGTGCAAGGTGTGTGGTAAAGCATTCAAAAGACAGAGGAACATGCGGGGACACGAACAAAATATGCATGGTTTGGTCAATGCACGCTCAGAACAAGACAAAGATGGCATTTGTTACCCATGTTCTGTTTGTGAGAAGGAGTTCTCCACAAAGCAGAAGGTGGCAATGCATATGAGGTGCCATACAGGACAGTTTGTAGGATTTCCTTGTGACATATGTGGTAAGGTTTTGTCCTCAAAGCATGGTCGTGATAACCATATTAGAACTCATACTGGTGAGCGTCCATATGTCTGTAAGGTCTGTGGCTTAGCCCTGAAGACTCCAGCACAACTGCATGCGCATAGTGAGACACATACAGACAAGAAGCCCTTTCCATGTACCATCTGTAACAAACGGTTCCGACGTCGCCCACATCTTGAGGGACACCTGCGCACACATACAGGAGAGAAACCTTACGTCTGTGACATTTGTGGCCGGGGATTTTCCCAAAATGGTGATATGAAGAAACACAGAATTAAACTTCATAATGCAGGTGATCTGAGACAGTGACTGAAGATATGTTCTGGTAGTTATTTAGCAGCCAGACTACTATACGCCTTTATCTGAAAGTTCAGAATACTGGCTCCATACATTGTGTTTCAGTGAGAAATAAACAGCATGGTTATTGAGAGATTTGAGGTTCTCACAGTGGTGTTGCTGAGTTTTCAAGTCTCCTTGGATGTGACTGTGACCTTGCGTGAGTGGTTCCTGACATTTGGATTGTAAGGCCTTCATCTTCAGGGTCAGGAAGTCCTTGAAGTTGAAGGCACTACAATTCTTGAAATGCCAGGATGCATTGACCCATTGACACTGTGTCACAATCCAGGAGACTTGAGTCCTCAGCCTTTCTATTTCTATTGAAGTACTTGTAGCCGAAGGTGAATATTCATGTCGTAGCTGTAGGACATCTCTGTTTGTACTGTCTGCTATTAAACTTGTACCTTAAATGAAATGTGTGGACCACTGTACATATTTAGTTCCCTTTCCAGTTTCTTCAGCTGAGGCCTGATTGTGCTAGACTGAAAATACTGTATAGGGGAAAACTATCCACTGCTGACAGTTGATGTTACAGTATAGTTTTAAACTCAGACTTTGACAACAACATTGAAAATGTTTGGCTATATTTTAAAAGTAATACATCACAACATATATCTTTTAAACAAAAGTTGTCTCTCCACCACCCCTACCAATATTGGGTATGTCTCCCGAGAAAGTCAGTGTATTTGCGTAGACTGTTTCCTCTGTACAATGATTTCTTGGGTGGTTCCGCTTGGTAGTGTAACGTCTTCACTACACTAGATTTGAGGTTGTGGCAGTGGTATTGCTGAGGATTTAGATGTTGTGGGATGTGACAATGTGTCATCAGGTATGCAGTTCCCAGTGTTTTGGAGGCACTATGATCTGAGAAACATCAGGGATTACACACCCAGTGACAGAGCATCACATCCCAGAAGACTTCCATCCTCATCTAGACTGTAAATATATTGCAGTTTATCCAATGTACAGTACCCTTCATAATTACACACTGAAGTATCTTCATCATCTTTCCATCTCCACAAACAGCAGCCCTCCTATTGTTAGGAGTGCATGGAAAATGCAGTTTGAAGGTAGCAAACCATGAACATCACCAACAAATTTCTGATCAGTTGCCGTGATAGGCTGTGAAGAGCTGTGAAAGTTCTATCCAGGCTTTAACCCTTTCCCCGTTCAATTTAAATCGCTAGTGCCTGGGCAGAAGAGCCGAGTTTTATCACGGGACATTTAAATTTACGTACTAAACCAGCAACGCTTTAGAGCGTTTAGAGGGGGAGGGGACTTTTAAATTCCGAGCGCTTTGGAGCGTTAGGGAGGGGAAAGGGTTAATCAGCTGGAATTTGAACCACATAGCTTCCAATCACATTAAATTTTAATGTAAAGAGTGTGACATAACTGGACAGTCTGGTTCTAGTTGTGAACTAGTAAGGTGACTGGGATACCCGGCATATATAGGAATAAGAGGAATAGATAAAGGTTTTGACAGAAAAAGTTTGGGTGACCTAGTTATAGATGGGAAGATAGTATGAAAATTGATCTTCAAGAACTAAAATGAGAAAGAATGTGGGTTAGGAAGAGGATAAGTGGTGGGCTGTTGTGAACACAGTAATGAGCCTTCATATTCCAGGAAATACAGGTAATTTCTTCACTAGGTCAGGAACTAGTAGCTTTGCAAGAAGGACTCTGCTACATAGAGTTAGTCATTAATAGCCATTACTATGATTTCAGTATTTGGAGTACAGTAATTCATATTTACCAGTGAATGTTTTCAGAGATGCTGCACTGTAATATTTGGTACAGTTATGATTCAGAAGTGTAGTATAGGTATCTTCAGTATTCATGGCTTCAGAAATTTGGAAACGTGACAAGACTGCAACTGAGGAATAGGAATTTGGATCTTGTTCCATCCACATATTCAGTGAATTTTTTTTTAACATATTACATTCTCAAATATCCCATTTTTTTTGTGTATGTTTAAAAAAAAGTGTCTTACAGATGAAATGCCATGAAATTTATATTTGTTTGTGTGTTGGCTAGTTTGTGTGCATTGAGTAAATACTTCAGCAAATGTATTCAACCATGATAGAAGATATTGATTGTAATCTTACATTTAGATGATGCAATTAAATACCCTTTCAGGGCTAATGATATGTTTTGTAGGCTACACCATGTTATTAAAAATGCTTTTACAGACTCTTAATATTTGGTAAAAATAAGAGTGGCTGTAGCTGGATGGTTGTAGCATTTGTGACAAGAATCTGAAAGTGATGACTGTGACTCTTATTGACTCAGAGCAACAGCTTTAACTCTGGCAATGGTGACTCAGAGTGAAGTAAAACTCTTAGATACCTATGACCAGTAACTGATGCGTTCCATTTAAAAATACAGTTGACTGGAGTGTAGTTGTGTGGAGTGCATGTGGGTTGATAGTTTTATTTAGTGTTCTAACTGGTTAGAGCTGAGCTTACATTTGACCCTTGGCTTCTTACAAACTGGACACCCAACAAATTACAACCAGTGGAAAGTGCCATATGCAGTGGTAGAGGCATATTTACCAGGACTGATATATTCCCTGAGAGGTTATCCTGGAGATACAGGACCTTAACCACACTCTCCAGATCAAAGCTGTTCTTGTCATTCAAGGACAGTAGTCATAATACCATCCCTACAGAACAATTCAGGACCATTATTAAGCCATCACTGCATGTTTGCTTCTGCGCACTCAGCAGGGTGTGGATCAGATGCACTGCATAAGGAACCTGATTTTTGTTTACTTCTGTAAAAGACAAGATCATTGTTGCACAAATAAACAAACCATATGACATCACAGTAGTCATCAAAAATAAAATCGCCTGTAGTGCACTTTCTTTTTTCCTATTTTCAGTTGCTGTCATTCTTGAAGTTAGGCATTATTGTACTGGTTTCAAATCTCATCTCAATTGCTGTGTGAAGGATTTTGCTATTTTGTAGACCCATCCTTGTAAATGAGCAGTATTGTACCTCTTTCAGATCTCAGCTTGATTACCATCTATACTGAGCAAAGGTTTTTGTGGTTTACCTCTGTCCAAGTGAATTTTGTATTAGTAGCTTGAAGTGTCCACAACTCAATCCTTCCCTTTCATTGCCTGTTTGTCATTTATGACAATCATCCCATCTCGTGTGACACAATGTAACATAGTTAAAATGCAGTCAGTAAACAACAAAGAAGCAGTTGGTCACATTTGACAAATTATGCTGTGAAACATTATTTGACATGCTGTTTCAATATTCACAGTTCATGCTATGCAGCAGCAGAAATGTCATTCTGTTTTTACCCATCTTACAGTCCATAACTATGCTTCACAAGATTACACACTCACAATAAACCTTTATATAGTAAAGGTCTGAGTGTCAAACATTGTGTAGTAGCATATTTTCTATAACGGTGTATTTTTTCATGGAGTCCATTGTCATTTACATCTGTCTGTGTGCCTGATAACTTCATTTCTTGAGCAAGTAGTTAATACATTTGTTTCTCTGTGAGGCAGGTGACACGGTGCTGCATGTCTTTTGTTTATGATGCTTTGTAAATGTATCTTGTCATAGCCCACATTAAGTTACTTCTCATAAGTCACCCTTTTTACAGATTAACAGTCTTCTGCTGTACATCATACTGTTCACATCACCTGTGCAGACACACATAATGGTAGTATCCCTAAATTTTTGTTTGTTATGTGTGAAGTTTGAATCCCAACCATAACAGTGACTATTCTGATGGTGTAAGTAGTTTGCCTCTGTTGTTTCCAGTCAATGCTGTGATGGTCCCACAATCAGAACATTGCTGCTTCCTTCTAATCCTTTGCATTTCATCAGTCATCACACCATTGGTGCTGTTTAGCCTGAAGTACAGATACTTCCATGTTTATTGTGCTAGTTGCTTTCCTAAAGCGATTTGCGTGGGGTGAAATTACATAAATTGAAACAAATTTTCTTGTGAGTATCAGCTGTTCTCTTTTTGTTCCACTCTCAAATATTCAGATGCATTTTCTCTCCCTTTTTTACAGTTACATTAACAAAAAAGATACAAGGAACCCTTCTAGTTGTTGTCTTCTTAAATCTATGCTAAATGAAACACGAAATGTTACTTGTAACATAGCTGTTATGGGCGAATGTGGCTTGACTTCCAGACTGACCCTAACTCCCTTTCCTCCCGCTGGTCACAATTGATCTAGATTATTTGACTATATACATATATAGTAGAATTTTTAAAATCTAGCTACAGATACTTCAGAAATCCAGGTACTTTGATAGTTGAAGAAAATGGTCCCAAGCTTTGATAACATCCAGAACACATACCGATTTCATGACTGTGTCTCATGTTATCTGAAACTTATTGAGCGTGTTGAGTATTATAATGGCTTAAGAGGATCCAAAGGTGAGTAAGAAAGGTACTGCAGGCAAGAAGAAGTGCATGTCATTAAAGATTCCTCAGAAACTAGACATGATTAGAAGGCTTGGAATTGGTGAAAGCAGAAGTGTGCATTTGGCTTCATACAACATTAGGTTGTTACCAGTCTATGATACAGAGAAACAGAAGGACCAATTATAGTTGTTTATGGCATCAAATGAAAGTGTGAAGAGCCTTCTAACGTGACACTTTGAAACAGCTTAAATCGCAATTGGACAAGTTGCGTTATAAATGGTTTACAGCACAGCATAATGAAAGAAACCTCTCGACAGAGCCTATGATAATTGATAAAAAAAAGTAGTCTTTTTGTGATGAAATGAAAACGAGTGATGATTACAAAATTTTAAAGAATGCCATGGCATTAGAAAGCTGGACAGAAGTAGTGAAGTGCTGTCTGCTGGTGTTGAAGCTGCAAAATGGTACAGTGAATTAGTCCATGATCTTAATGGAACAGCATAAATTTTTGCTAACCCAGATTTACAATACATATGAAACTGGACTCTTTTGGCAGTGTAGAATGGTATAGGAGCAGTCACAAAAATTTCCTGTAAGAACTTAGGTCAGTATAGTACTGTTTGATAATTTTGTACCTGTCCAGTGTCATGGGTACTAGATTAATGGACTTAAACTGTTTAGGTTAATTAACATGTGATGATGAATACCTGTAAACACAGAGTTGTACAATAAACCACGAAAGAATTGTTAACTGTCAGATGAGAACTCAATGAAGTGTACTTCATATCTAAATACTGACTTGTCATTAAGTAACCACTGTACACTACTGCTTCCCAAAAGCTCCTGCAGTGCTAGTGCACTGATCTGAATGTACACGTATGAATGTGTCTGGCTTCAGTAAATGTTACTGGTTGATATGTGACCCTGATGTAATTCAAAGATGGACTGAAGTCCTTTTTGTCAGCATAGTAATTAAAGATGATTTTATCATAAAAATTTGTAATACAGATAATATGAGTGTGATGTATATCTCATTAAGAATGTATTAAATACATTTAAATATATGTTACAAATGCAGTTTTTTATTTCACAACATTTGCCTACAAACTGTAGCTGTAGTGCTTGTGTTACATGCTTCAGAACAATAACACAACTAACTTAGTTTTGTGAACAAGGCAAGGGTATAACCATTATAACCACAGAAAGGCTCGAAGTTGAATTTTCGTATTTGATGATATGAGATTGCATGTAAATATGGGAAATACTGGAAATACTGTATTTACCTGAATGGAAGATAACTCTAATCTCAGACAACCCCCAAGATAAAACACATCTGCCAAATCTGTGACAACCTCCCAAGAATACAAGGGTAGATAAAACATTTTATTATTAACTTCATACACTTAATACACAAAGTGTGTCAGATTCTGTCTGTGTTTACCAATCAGTGCCACTGTCTCCATCTTCACAGTCATCATCCTCATACTAACTCTTAACATTCCCATCCTCTTCACTGCCATCCCACAACATATCATCATCATTAGTCCCATCCATTCTGTTGGATATACAGCACTTCTCAACACCCTTCACAATCAACCCTGGTTAGATGCACTGCCATGCTATTATGATCTGCATTGTCTGAATAATACATTTATATTTCTTGGTTTATAAACTTACTTGAACCCCTGAAGAAGATTCACAATTTTCTCCACATATTGTGTTAGTGGTGTTAAGAATTTTAAATACATGTGGTCTGGACTTTTGTGATGTATCTGTTGCCTGATCGGAGTGAGTTCATAGCTGTTTTTATGGATTTTAATTTGTGGATTGGTCCACATTTCATTTTTGGGCCTTATAGTTAATTTTTAATTTTCCAATAGTCAGTTTCCTGTTATGGCCCTTGGACTAGATCTGTTCTCAGGTGCATATCTTAAAGAGTATAGTGTTTCTACTGTGCTCAGTGACTGAGAATGGCTCACTGTGAGGGGTCCACAAAGTTAGCTGCTTCTTCGTTTGAAAATGGAAAGAGAGCCAGCTACTGAAACATCATGTTGTTTTAAAAAAATCAGATGATTGACAAAGTCCCAATAAAGAAGATTGTGTCAGTTAAATTTAGTCATTCTCTGTTCTGTCTTTTGTCCACACGTGGCAATGCAGGCTTTTTTCGGGCTCCGGATGGTCCGGTTTAGAGCGGTCCGGTTTGGCGTTTCATATGTGAATTTAGTACTGTCTCACCTATTTAGGCACCAAATTTAAGGAAGGAACCTCGTCATGCATGCAAGTAAATATGGCATCAGCATGACATATCACGGTATAGTTCAAGTGGTAAGTCATTCAGTTTATTTCAAAATATATGTGAAGGAATTTTTAATGTCTTTAGCTCCAATTGTTTGCTTCCATAGATCCTACCAACATTTGTACCCCATTACATCAATACTATATCTGGAGAAAGAAAATGTTTGAGTGACATTGTATGTGACTACTTCACCAACCCCTCTGTTGTACAGTTAATTTTCAGGCTGATAATTGGAGAGTTAGTTCACCAAAGAATGAAAATGAACGTTTCTTTTGAAAATGCTTTTCCAGTATCTTCAATAGCTGTATTTTCTGTATGTGACAAAAATACTCCCATATATTTATGGGGTGGACAGAAAATGATGAAATATATACTGAGAATACAGAGGAGATGAGAAAATACATTTTGTAAACTGTATATAATAAGTTTGAAGTGAGTCTACACAACACTGCTTTAGTCATTTATTAAAAAGTTGATGGTGAGATAAACAGCATTGTGTTATTTACTTAAGAAAATTCCCTTACCAACCAACCAAACAAAGATCTAATGGCGGAGACTTGGGCCAAGCGAAAGTCGACGTCCCTCGTTCTGTGTAGCCATTCCTGCGTTAAACGCATCGCTGGGCTCAGTAACAGACAAATAAAACTATAACCGGGATTATGCTTACGCTAACGATTTCCGGTCGCGATTAACGACCCCGACGCGAGCATGCTAAATTTTGTTGCCTACGAGGCAATAGATACTATTGGCCGGGGGGGGGGGGG
>Ga0123355_10007072_pt1 | contig 16725 bp, 8 predicted proteins | sample TergutEmb28metaG_3_FD_89872 | JGI IMG/M metagenome (GOLD analysis project Ga0123355, IMG submission 89872) | Embiratermes neotenicus P1 segment gut microbial communities from Petit-Saut dam, French Guiana - Emb289 P1 | ecosystem: Host-associated > Arthropoda: Insects > Digestive system > Gut ...
TACCACTAAGTCGTCAGCTCCTGAAGATGGGCACAAGGTGGCCCGAAACATGTTGAGCAACTTATAAAGGAGAAATAAATATAATACTAAGTGACATCTAGTTGGTTTCTTATTCCACATTGCCACAACCTTACTCATGAGTGGTGCAGATGCTCAATGGCAACAGTAAGCTTTTTCTGAGGGAATATTTATGGGGGAGATGTCAAACTGCTGCTTATCAACCCCTATGCCACATGATAAATGGTTGACAGAGCAAGTACATGGTTTGTGTTAATTAGATAAATTAATCCACTAAAGTCACTTCAGCGATTTGCAGCTTATGTCAGTGAGTGTTTGTGTCTGTTTGATCACTTGTGGGTAATTTCCACAAATTAAGACACTACTTGACAGCTTTCAGTGTTGCATTTTCTGCCATTATGTTTAACCTCATAGTTTCAACTACAAAGCTATGCTGCTTAAGTAATATCTCTAAATTGGTACTGAATTTGGACAAGCATTGCCAGCCCAACTACATTGTATGTGTCAGTGTAACTTTTGATGAGCTGTTGCAGCTACAACACTGTTGTGTTATTGTGGCTCAAGACATAGTGCTACATTTTAGCTAAAGCATAGGACTCTAATAAACTCCGTGGCTTTAGTCCGCGAGCGAACCATACCGACAGAGCTGCCGCCGCCGGTAGGCGAAGTTGGTGCCAACTTTTGCGGATAGAGGGGTGTCACGTGGTTAGCGCAACGGGTCCCCACAGCCGTTAATCTCTGTTTTCTGAGCCTGGAGCCACTACTTTTTTATTCAAGTAGCTCCTCAATTTGACCTCAGGAGGCTGAGTGGACCCCGTTCCAGACTACTACTCAGAAAATCTGGTAGCGCCGGGGATCGAACCCGGGACCTCTGTATCTGTAGCCAGAAACTCTGACCACTAGACCACAGAGGACTACACAACGCTTGGTTTTAAATGAGCACAGCAAAAATTGAAGGACAGTTATCCTTCCACTCTCTTGTGCCACTGGATATGATGCTATACAGAGTTTGTAATTGGCTTTTCACATCTAGGCTATAAAGCCCGAATTTCACTCAGTGCTACCAATAGAAATTTGAGCAAAACACTGTGATACCTTGTGACCCACCCACATACACTGAGTGTGTCAGAAGATGGGGCTAACAAAGGCAGAATATTACATTAACAAGAAAGGCTTTATTCAGGCTTTCATGGCAGGTGTTGTTGAAATGACAGTCTTCTTGGTTACTGTATAGGATAAGAATTTTCACTGCGATGTTTCAGAGGGCCATGCTGCCTCCATCTTCAGGGTGGTTTAGTTTGGTACAAGTTATTGCTGAATTTATTGGCTGGAGTAATTCCGCTCATTGTATAGGAAACCTGCACGAATAAGTGACACTTTTTGTTCTCCCAATCATTTCAGCATCCATTGGAATGAAATTTGGTGACCCCCAAAGATGGAGGCAACTCTTTTCTTTGAAATTTTGGAAGAAACTTATCATTTTACAAACGTTAGAACCCAGAAGACTAATCGTTTGAACAAGGGCCTTGATTGTCAAAAGAGGGGGATTGTTGCACAAAATTAATAGGTTTTTTTAACATGTAAACATGAAGCAGTCTGTGTACCATCTTACAGAGGACACATAATGATGTTACACCTAGATGTGAGGCAGAAAAATACAAATATTGATTTTGTGTATGTGTCTGTATGTTTTTTTGTTGGTGGGGGGAGGTCATTATGAGAAGTACATGTGTTTAGTGTAAAGAGGGTATGATCTTCATGTTTGTACTGTGCATCAGTGACGATTAAAACACTTTACTATCCAACAGATGCACAAATATATAATTCGTAGATGCAATTAGAATTATTATAAAATATTTAAAAATATTTAAAATTGCTCCAACATGTTTCAGATCACAAGGGATCCATCATCAGGGACCTTTATACAGTGCTTGGTTAATATTACAGTAATCGTTTTATCATGTCCGTTGACATGGATGTAGTTGGTGGTATGGCAGAATATGCTGCTGTAACACCGACCATGTCCATATCAACGGACACGATAGAACCATTACTGTAATATTAGCCAAGCACTGTATAAAGCTCTCTGATGATGGATCCCTTGTGATCTGAAACATGTTGGAGCAATTTTAAATATTTTATAATAATTCTAATTGTATCTACGAATTATATATTTATGCATCGGTTAGATAATAAAGTTTTTTAAAAGAGGGTATGGTTCATTAACTCAGAGTATTCTGTATTTGCTTTTTTGCACACAGTATACTCCCGCCTATGCCCAAGCAATAAGACAGTACCAATTGCAGCAGCAGCAGGAGCAATTGTTATGGGCAAAACAGCAAGAGCAACAGAGGATGCAGCAACAGAATGTCATGTGGCCTGTGCCTAACAGCTACCCTAATTCTGATATGTCATTCAGGCAATATCTACAGGTAAAATGCAAGAGCAGCATAACTTGCATAATGTTTAACACATTTGCACATCCACTCAGATATTTCCATTGTTGGTTTTCTGAGCTCATGGCAATGTTTAGTCCCTGCTGCTTTTAAATTTTTCTCTGCAGTAGATCTTAGACAAATGGATTGTGAAGGTGTCAGCTGCTGTCAACTGGCCCAGGAGAGAGAGGATATTGTGAAAACAGTCATGAGCCCCATAATAATAGAATCAGATGTCCAGCTGAGTAACTCTGAAGTGTGCCATGTATTTAGTTTGTATTTAAATAACAGCCCATGGCTGTACAGAGTTCATATACAGTGAAAGTCACTGGCTTCTCTTTAACAAGAAAGAGTTGGCAGTGAGAACTGAAAGCATTGAATTGAGAGTGGAAATGTAAGTGATTCCTGTAGGAAGTGTGAGATTTGTTTTTTGAAAATTTTTAAGATAAGAACCAACAAATTGGCAGTATTATTTACATGATATCACAAATTTCATTTTGTGGTTTCTCTTTTAGGATCAGAATCAAACCAACCTGAATCCAGGAATATACCCAACCAATTTGTATCGAAATGTTGCTGTGGAGAGGCCTAGTGTATTCAGGATGCAACAGAAACTTGTTCCTTTCAATCCGCCTACCTCATCGTCCAGGACCGTGGTATGACAAGAAGAATGTCTCCTGGTTTTTGTGATACTCATACCACTATGTATGCACACACACACACACACACACACACACACTCTCACACTCACACTCATGCACACAAGGATGTCAAAATCAGGCGGGACAAAAGTAAAGTATTAATATTTGTCTCCTACCAGTTATATAGTTCCAGGAAAAGTTACTCCTTACCTTCCACTGTGGAGTTAGAACTACACAAACAGTATGCAACAAAAGATCCTGCTGTGCTTAAGTGTAAGTGGTGATTACATGAGGTCTGATGTGTACCATGTGCTGTCCTGTGCCTTGTGTACGTCAAAGTCAAAATACAGTTCTTGGTTTCAGACTGTTTCATACCTTATTTTTTTTAAACTGCCTTCTATAACATGCCCTAATTGATGGTGCAGTATTCAATTGTTACTTCAGCTGACTTGGCCTAATACACCATACTCATATTAAGTCTCTTACAATACTGTGAGAACACAGACATAGACAGAAGATGATGGATACTGAAGAAACTGGTGTGGAGTTTTGGACTGCTTTAGTTTTGATCACGATAGGTCCAGTGGATTGGTGTTATGAACATAGTAATGGACCCTGTAAAATGATGAAATCATTCAAACAGTGGGTGGACTGTAGGTGTAAAAGATAAAGGTAAAGTTTGCCACAGAACAGACCACAAAGGTCGAAAGTGGGAGTAGACGTATAGCTCTACTCTTTCCTTAACCTTGGCGCTAGAAGGGGGTGGGTGGTCAATGCCATGACCCAGCTGCTTTACCCCTGGGAAAGATCCAGTACCCATTGTATGGGAGGCTGGGTGGGCCCCAGGGCCAGTCTGGACAGGTGCGGAAAAACTTGCCGCCGCTGGGATTCGATCTCCGGACCATCCAGCCCATAGTGAGTCACTATACTGACTGAGTTATCCCGCCCATGGATTGTAGGTGTAGCTGTATGTATTGTGGGGCAGAACTCATGACTAAAGGGAATGGCCATCTTCACAGCCTGACCACTTTATCTGTGGAGTAAGAGCCCAAAGTACATGGTGAGTAGGAGGCTGGATGGGCCAAAGAACCAGTGTGGGCATTTTTTCTGCTGGGAATTGGACCATGATTGGTTGTCCAGCCTGCAGTTTAGTTGCTGTTCAGGCTTAGTGATGGGGTTCTGGGAAGTGTGGGGACTTTCTTTTACAGCTGAGTGACCATTAAGTTCTGAAAAAGAGCAAGTTGGCCTACTTGCAGTAGTACAGCCATGTAACATTTAATAAGAAAATCCATTTAACCTTTCTGAGGGCCCATTCTTCTAATTTTAGACATTGTTGACGATGGTGCTTTTGTTATAAAAATTTATTTAAATAGTGAATGCCTTTCTACTTCGTTTGACTTTCAGGTGACCTTGCATCGTGATAAATACATAATAAAACCAACTAGATGCACTAATTTCTCAAATTTATTTTTGGAATAAAACCCTACATGTTTCGGACAGTTCCTCTGTCCATCATCAGGAGTTTTTCACTGTACACACAGCAGTGGTGTGTGTAATACAGGTTATGCTGACAGCTCACATGCTGTCAGCAAACCTGTATTATAAGAACAGATTATTATAAGAATTTCTCTTTCATGTTTGCAGTACTACTTAGAATATGCTAACTTTGTGTGTGTAGTAAGGTGTACTTCCTTTTGACATATTTTCATTGTTATTCCACAGCTACAGAATGTGAGTGGTAATGTGGGAGGGCCTGACATGGGCAGAGCCTTGCCAGTGATGTTACCAAGACCACCTGCTATTGCGACACAGTCTCCATTTGCACCTTCCAGCAGCAGAGGTGAGTTCTGTGCTCTTTCTTTGTGTTCTTGTTTAGGGTTGTGTGCAGTGTTAATTGAATTTTCACAGAGAAGAGAGAACTTCTTGTGTAAACTGCTGGTGAAATCGATATACATATGTATCAAGCTTGTTGTTTTGCTTGGCATCTGTCTTTAGGGATGCACATAGGTTGAGGAATTAGACAAGAATATACTGAGGGGATATTCACTGTAAAACTACTCTACATGTTTCGGGTGTCACAGCACCCATCATCAGGAGTATTAAAAACTGTACCCGCAGCCTCCGGCACAGGTCATACTACTTGTACCGCTACTCCCCTCCGTCATGGTCTGATCTGGAGTAGCGGTACAAGTAGTATGACGTGTACCGGAGGCTGCGGTTACAGTTTTTAATACTCCTGATGATGGGTGCTGTGACGCCCAAAACATGTAGAGTAGTTTTGCAGTGAATAAATATCAGCATACTGTTGCATCTGTTGGATTTTTATTCACATTGAATTACGATGCATGGAACCATGAGCTTAAAAAAAAAACTGAGGAGATAATTTGGACTGAAGAGGAAAGAAGTAATGTAAGAATGGGGAAAGTTATATAATGAGGTGCTTCATACAGCCAGTATCAGGGATATAAAAACAAGAGGATATCCATTGTAATATGAGCACTATGTATTTTTACAATAGAATTTTTTTTTTATAATACTGTATCAACAGGCTTATTGTATGTCATCAAATTATATGCTGCATGTGATTGACAAAATAAATATGTTTAAGTCTTGTAAGCGTATTTGCTCAGGAGAATTTTGAGGGCTGTCATTTAGGGTGTTAAATCTCTGTTCCAAAGTTTGAATTGAATGTCATAACACTGACAGGAAGAGTATGAGTTGTCATAAGCAGAGAGTCAGACAGTGAAAAACTTTGTCTAGGATAGCAAACATTTGAATGTGCGATCTCAGCATAAGAAGGAGAGCCATCTGCTAATTTCAGTTCATAGTTTAATAATGTGTGATCATTTACATTTGTTATCTACAGTAAATCAGAGACCAGAAGTCTTGAATCAGTATGATGCACAACAGTTGAGGGGAAACACAACATCTGTACCTCAAGATGTGATTGAAACAATTGATTAAGTGTGGTGAGTGAACATTACTATATATATATATATATCCATCTTATCTTGATGGCAGTGGTGTAAAGGATGGGGCATTGCATTATGTTGGTATTTCAACATGCCTGATTGGACAGAGAAGAAACATTAAGTGCAGTCTTTAAAACACATTATATGTGCACCATTTTTACCCAACATAAGATGACCCTGCTTCTTCAACTTTTAGTACAATACACACATTCACACAGGCATGGTTTTTGTGTCTCCCAATATTTTCATGTTTAATATTCTGGAATTCAATAATCATGAGAACTGAAATATTAGCATTTTATTGTAGTAGAAAGTTACAAGCACATCACTGAGTTAAGTAGTCATTGCCAACTCTTTCATCGGTGGAAGAAGAGTTTTCTTCATGACCTTCATCCTGCAGGACATTATCTTCTGTTACATCCATTTGGATCAACACACAGTACTTACTGAACCGCCTGACAGTAGGTTCTGCTGACATGTCATACCAGACAGTCTTAATGCAGTGCCCAAGCATTGTTTCAGATGGTCTTATGTTTTCCATTGGCAATAATGGGCAGTTTCTAGATTGCATCCATTCCATATACAGGTGCTGTCAATCTTTGGTTTGTTAAGATCACATTAAGAACCTGTCATTGAGAGGCAGAGCCTCCTGGTGTGAACACTAGATCTGTCTTTAGAGTAGAGGTTAGAATTGTCACTGTCTGTGTTAAGTGGCTCTTCAGAGCATCTAAAACCAGCATTTCTCTTTTTTTTAGAAGAGAACCTGGTCTTATGTCCCTGAATTATCTTAGCCATGCGACTGCAAGTTCTGTCAACTACCCTTTCAAATTACATTTACATGTAATTCTATAGGCAGCTTCTGTTCTGTCTCAACAAAATAATGAATGGTGTCACTTTCTTCCCATTGGCCAGAACTGAAAGTATCACTGTTATTCTCCCTTCGTTTCCTGTTGTTTGTTATTAATGATTTGGATTCTTTTCAATTAATTGTGGTGTTGGTGACCATATAAAAAAAGTGGATTTTCTTCTGCTGTACCAAATTCACCTAACGCATTCTTATGTTTTCACTGCAGATTAATTGTGTTGCTGGTTTGCTATTAATATTTTAAGGTAGTCTATGGGGTGTTTTAATGTCAATGCATTTCGCAGAAGAAGATTTAACCCTTAATGACAATGATCTTCCTACTGGCTTTGAAATCTTCAGTGATGCTGTGACTTCTGATGCCTTCATTTGTACTGTCTCTCTTGTAACAATTAGGTAAATTTTATGATTTATAGTACAAACACCAGAACTTGTTTAATGTGAGCTTTCATTAACATTCACAATATAGTGGAACATGCTGGTAAGTCACGTGACTGGTTAGTCATGGATGATGTGCCCATTTATTTGTTTAACTGTACTACCTTTTATTTCCAGGTGACAGACATATAAGGTTGTTTGATTAGTTCTGTGATGTATAGACAAGGACAGAATACTTAATACAGAATACTTAAATTTTCATCCCAGTTCAGTTTGTTCAGTCTGTATTTCCATTGCAACCGGTCCAACCCACTTGAACATGCCAAAAAGAATTTGACATTCAGAGGACCGTGCATCGTGATATATTCTTATAATAAAACCAACGAGATGCACTGATATCTCAAATTTATATTTGGATTAGGACTGTCCATGTTTCAGACAGCTTCTCTGTCCATCATCAGGAGTCTAGCACTGTACACACAGCAACAGGTATATGTCATACAGGTCAGCATAACCTGTATGACATATACCTGTTGCTGTGTGTACACTGCTAGACTCCTGATAATGGACAGAGAAACTGTCCAAGACATGTAGAGTCCTAATCCAAAAATAAGTTTCAGATACTAGTGCATCTCTTTGGTTTTATTTTGAGAATGTCAAAAAGAAATTATCATAATTAGAATTCTAGATTTTGTGTACGCTGAATAAGTGGGCATTTCAGTTTGTTTATAACTCATAATTTTGTTATTTGCTGCAGCATATATTTAGGATGACCAGACAAGGAGAACATTTGTCAGCCAAAGACAAGAGAGAAGCACCAGCAGCTGGAAACTGATAATTGGCTAGTCTGTCAAAATACACAGAGATGCATATATTATTATCATCTGACATTCATTCTGTTTTTGAATTGCAAATGTTGATAGTGTCACCACCATGTGCAAAAGAAGTCGGAGAGTTGGTTATTAGCATTCACTGCTTGGTGTGTCCTGTGGGCAACAGCATTTTTTTTATCTTTCCAGAAGAGTAGTGTTTGTGATCCACTAAGCAGTAGCCCAATTAAAGGAGTGTTTGTGCTGACACAGTTTGAATTTGTGGGTTGACCTCTTGCTGTGGAGCAAGATTTGTACAAAGTGTGGCATATTTTAGTAATTTATTTTAACTCTGAGATTCATGTAACTCCTGCATTATATTAGATCAATAAAAATGCAGATGGGATTTTTTTTTTTTTTGTCCAACAAAAATAAAATTCCCAAATTCACCTGAATGTAAAATGAGAATTTGTTTTGCAATACATCATCAGAAAAATGGGGGTTGGCCTTACAACTGTACACCAATTTAGATATGTCATTCCTGAAAACTGAAAGATTGTGAAGGGAGGATACTCTTATATTTGAGTAAGCATAGTATTTATTCTTTGTTAGTGTTTTAGTCTGCAGTAACCAAATAAAAGTGTGGCATATAACACATGCTACATACAAGATAATATATATTGGATTGTATTCTAGGATGCTGTGTTCTGTTCATAAGGCTTTTTTTTTTTAAGTGAAGTTACTGCAGTTTATGTCATATGTGGTAGTTGTACAATGACATCAAATCCCTTTGTCCATTTTGGAAGTAAGTACAAATGAAAAAATAGACCTGCTGCAAAATACTCTGTACCTTCCATTACTGTTGCAACTAGAAACATTGATATGGTTGGGGGTGCTTGATTTGACTTGAAGTATATCTCTCTCTCTCTCTCTCTCTCTCTCTGTGATATAATGAGCAACACATTTTTGGCTTTTTCAGTAATTTTGTTCACATTACCTCTGCCTGTTTATGTAATTGTAGCCCTGAATGGACATCTAGTAGTGAAAATGGTTTTTGCTGTTTATAATTTCAAAGAAACAAGAAGAAATTACTCGAGCAGAATGTACGGATTAACATAAATAAACATATGTGATATTTTAGTCATTGAATAATGTGTATTGTGGAGAAAATGTCCATAATGTTTTGTTTGTATTGTGAGTGATTAAAATGTTAGTGTCAATTCCCAATACTGTTGGTGTCTTTCATATTACAGCTAGAAGGCCTATGAAAGCCCTCATATAAATTGTAGTGCATGTTGGCCAGGTTGGTTAAAAATTACACTTGACAATAAAATTTTGTTGAGTACTATGAAAGTGCTAAATTGCAAGCAGTGTCACATGCTTATGTAGAGAGGATGTGGAGGAGCTGACTGCCACCCCTCACTCCTGTCACCCCACTCAATATTTTTAAAAATCACCTACTGTTTAGAATGTTATCATCCATTATGGCACCTGTAAATTTGAGCAATAGTTTCATGGCATTTAGGAAGGACATGCTGATAAATGAGGTTATGTGACCATAGAACATTATTATAAAATTAAGATAATATAGAATTCATTCTAATAAGTATTGTTTGTTGGTGTCCAAACATTTATGAAAGAAACTGGGCAAGGAAATTTTTCTTTTAATGTTTGAAAACTATGATGTATCAGTTTCTGCTGCGGGTGGGTTGAACAGTGTGTGATGACATAACATGATTTATATAGGGATATAGTATTCTGGTAACAATTTTTTTTGGGGGGGGGCACCTTTCTTGTTGTACAAAGTTCCAGATCTGTTACATTCAATACCATGCTTCTAAACTTAAGAGCCTGACTCTTGCAACTTGTAGATCTGTTTCACTGTGGATCTACCACTAACAAGCCAACTCATACAGCACAACTGCTAATGAAAGAGGAAGACCTTAATATACTGGATCTTGTTTTCCCTTATCATTATTACAGAATACTACATACAGCCATGTGTATGTGTGTGTATGTGTCTGTGTATATGCATGTGCACATGTTTAATGACAGAGACAGGCAGTTGACATGGCGATGGTGTGAACCAAACAACCACCATAAGCCCTGTAATGTCTTAAAAATCCCTGTTATAATGGCAGCATTTGTTTCAAGGGATGGTTTTTCAAATTATTACAGATGGTAATGATATAAAAACAGTTAAGTTTGTTTTGATGTCACCACCATTATAAATATCGTACACTTAGATTTCGTATCCTGCGGAAGTTAGATTGTATGCAGAGCAAGGGACATCAGCATTTTTTGATAATTTGTTTGGGGAGTAGTTTGGCATTAGCAGAGAACAAATAAGTAATGGGGAAATTTATGTAGCAGCCAGTGAATGGAGTGCAAACAGAGTTTGAGATTTGTGAAAGGGAGCTTGGCAACCAAAGAGCCATTATTTTGCTAACTTTGTAGAGATTTTGTAGCTGGGCACAGAAGGACAGTTGATACTTTGGCATCTGAGGTAACACATAGCTGTTAGTGGCACAAAGCCGATGGCACTGTGTGAGTGGTTTTGCGTTGCCTGTTGATGATAGTTGCATAAAATGGGGTTTTTACCATGAAATTTAAAGACTACTGTAACTGAAATTGGGGGGGGGGGCAGTGTTCAGAATTTAAAGCATTCAAAATTAGACTTACAGAAATTTGGAGACAGTAAGTAGCCTATCAGGGCGGTAGTTCACTTTTACGAGGTTTTGATTTTGTGAGTTTTTTGAGATGGGTAGTTTATGGGATGCTAACTTACTTGCCGTTGGACATCAGACTGTGGGATGTGAAATCATATCACTTCATTGTTTCAGGTATTCACTATTAAACTATAACTAGAAATTTGCTGTAAGTTGCATCTGAAGCATTTTTGTTTAATGACTCTCTTTTTTTCCATACGTGAGCAGTGTAATCTTCTATGTATATGGACCAACATTGGTTAAGAAATATATACAGTGAATTTAGTAACAAACATAGTGATTTCTTATTCAAGTGATGGTGATGTGGTACATTTTGGTCCTCTGACATGCTATGCATATTCCCAATGAGAATTGTCTCATGAGTGACTTACCAAAGAGTGAGTGGTTACACCATCTTCTTCTGTTTCCTCTTTTTTTCTGTTTCCTGCTTCTGTTTGTATTTCATAATAATGGCCTTCTGAATTGTGCATGTCATGGTCTGAAAATGGTTACTGCATGTCTGCAGGCACACACACATTGATCAGGGTAAGCCATTATAAGATAACATTCCCTTAATGCTAACACTTGGCATATCTCATGCAATCACCTTCTCTTCACCTCACTTATAAATCTACTGCGTGTGTGTTCATTAAACACAGGACATCCACTAATGTAACTGTGCATGTAGGCACAGAACAGTACTCCTTCCTCTTCACTGTAATAATCACATTTCAGAGAAGGTCAGGTTTTCAGAATGTAGTGTGTTACTAATATATGTGCTGGTAAACACATGCTTGGAATCTTGAAATTGTGTGTACCATGCATTTTGCATATATTTACGACATATAACCAACAAATGCACAATATATTTAGTACTGAATTGTATCCAAACAAAACTCCTACATGTTTTGATGCTTCTTATCAAAGTTCTAGACCCTTCAAGGTGAAATTGTGTTGCTTGGAATGTCGCAAACTGGTTACCAATTTTGACGTTCATAGGGTCATGCATCGTAATATGTTTCTATAGTAAAACCAACCAGATGCACCAATGTCTCAAATTTCTTTTATTTTGGAATAACACTACATGTTTAGGATGGTTCTTCCATGCATCATCAGGAGTTCAAGACTGTGCATACAGTCTTGAACTTCTGATGATGGAAGGAAAGACAATCCAAAACATTATGTCAAACAGATAGTGCTGACTGCTTGCTAGTGAGCAGTCAGCACTATCTGTTTGACAAATGCCTGTTGTTGTATGTACAATCTTGAACTCCTGATGATGGACGGAAAAACCGTACAAAACATGTAGAGTGTTACTCCAAAATAAAATAAATTTTAGACATTGGGGTATCTGGTTGGTTTTACTATAGAAATATGATTGCCAGTTGTTGCAGCATTATACCTCAGAGGAACAGATTCATTGTCTTCAGTGGGCATTTATTCTAAATTCAGTAATGTTCTTGTACTTTCTTAAATGAGACCAAAGAAAAGAAAGGTAAGAAGTTTTGTGTAGGGACAATTAAAGTTAAAAATCTGACACACACACACACACACACACACACACATTTTTACATCGGTAGCTTTGTATATGTGTTATAGCTGTCCAGCCTGTATGTTACAGCAGTGCAAGCAAATGTTTGCTTTGGATCAGGAATGATCTTTCTCCTCCTGCTGCACTCTGGGTGAAGTAATGAAATCACTTAAGCAGGATTGAACACAATCATTCCAGATGGACATTATTTGTTCCTGTTTTATAAACTTCTATCGTACTAACCCTTGTCATCCTACATGATCATGTGCTGGTCTCTATAATGTAGCCAGTGGCCTAGAATACAATGTCCTGTTCGCTGTACTTGGTAGCATCTTAAATGTCCAGAAAAATTCAGGCTGGCAGTGGATAAAAGTGGCATTTAAATCCATCTCTCAGAGGTTTTGTTTTGTTGACCTTTGTGTCTTATGCCAGTTATGATTGTATATGTGTTGATATTTAACCTTTAAATGACTGGGTCAGTATTTAAATTTTGCTCATGGATTATGAAAATTACAAGCATTATTTGAACAAAAAAAGATATTATTGTGCAATAAACGGCACTTTGTGGAAAATAAAACAGAGATTGTGCAGGGTGTCTTAAAAATGCAGTAAATGCCCTTGTTGCCTTAATATATAACATGAATTTCTTGGGGTGTTTTTTCATGCATTTGCATATGCAAACGTAGGTTATTTGAAGGTTAATCTTTACAGACTCGTGTTCCTTTTGTGTACAGATTGCCAATTTGAGTTATTTATTATGAATATTCCAGAATGTATGTTTTATTATTTCTTGCAGGTAAGTCATTTAAATATAGACAAATAAAGAAGGAAAATTTACTGAAATTTACAGATTGTTGTTTTGGTCTGTATTTATGAGAATTGAAAATGAATTCATTTTATTGGTAAATATTTTTCCTAAATATTTGTCCAAAGAGAAAATAAGTGTTTATGTTAATAGTTACATTCATTCCACTACAGAATGTGTTTCATTCTCATAATATGCTAATCTCAAGTGTATTAGTTTAAATGTTACATGCGTGTCATAACTGTGTATGAAAATGAAGACATTTATTGTGTTTGATGCTCTTTAAATAGATGTAACAAATAGAACTTTATTACAGCCAGAATTCAGAATGTTTCCTTCAGCATTTAATTACATTGTATCGGCCATAAAAGTTACACAAGTGATGGAGAATATAGATGATGGGTGCATTATCCCTATTATCTGAGAGTAAGAAAGGACAGAGGAAATTGATTCAGATATGTGCGGAATACAAATTTTTCCCCCAAAATATGACTAAATTCTAGTAATGTAATGAAAGATCCAGCTGTCTTAAGATATATGGAACTCTTGTCAAAGAGTGCCAAATCCGTTTGTTCGCATCTGTCTGCAGCTGGTATTATAAACTTGTGCAGCTTCCATTCATATCTAGAGGCAGTTTGCTCCATTGGCAAACTAAGAATGCACTGTGATATTTTAACAAGGGACCAGCTTACAGCAAGTAGTTTGTGTAGATGGGAGGAGGCATGAAGTAGTTCATGATCATGGCAAGTGGCAAGCTTTAGTATTACTGGTGTTTAACCCTTAGATGGATGACAAGTTAAGCATGTGAATGAACATTGTTCCCACTACTTGCCAAGCAGTTCTTAGTTGGTGGTCTCTTCTTCAGTTTAATTGTACGAGACTGTACAGTTACATAGGTACTGATGTCTGCTTGCAGTGGCAATTCTGGAGGCTTGCTGTATGTTGAGTGACATGTATATCCATACATGTCCTTGGGATTATATCATTTTTTGCATGCTATGTATTATTGACACAGTATTTTTATTTGTATGTCAAGACATGAACAGAAATTAAATCTGCTCAATCTGTTTAGTAGGGGCTGGGATAATGCAGTCAGTGTAGTAGCAATGCTACAGGCTAGACAACCAGGGAACCAGAGTTTGCTTCCTGGCAGGTGCAAGAGATTTCTGTTCTATACAGCATCCAGGAAATCCTTCTGTCCAGTGGGTTCTGGATGTTCTAATTACAGGAATAGAACAGTCAGAGGATGAAACTAAGCATTTTCGTCCATGTAGTGCTGAGGTGAAGAATGTGTGGAGTTATATGTCCACACCATCTTATATCGTTATGCTTAACTATTATTTATGCAGAAGGACAACTTTACTGTTACTTGTAGCATCAGGCTTTTCAACAAGGCTTGGATCATCCAGGACGATACAGAATTAAAATTCTGGTCTCCAACGTGATGGTGTAGAGTATCAGAAGAAAGAAGAGTAAATACAAAAATTAAACTTTAAAAAAATGTGGATTGGCTGGTTTTATGTATGAATTTGTACCTTCAAAACAATCAACCAACTTCCAAAAGTTTTGATTTGGAATTTCTACAGCAGCGTGTTCATCCAGAACACCATATGTATCATGGGCCAAGTGCATTATGCATCCTGACAGTGCACCTGCTCTCACAGCACTTGCAGTAAATACCAGTGACCAGTGTCAAACAACTGTTATACTGGCCTGTCTCAGGTTCCAATGAATTTTTTATGTTCCCAGACCTCTAGTTCTCTGTGAAAGGCTCTGAGATCAGAGCACATTGTGACACTGAGCACAGTGAGCTGAAGGTGCTTGAAGGCTTGTTGGAAAATCTTGTGAACAATTTTACCGTGTATGGCAAAGATGAAATTTGTGTATAAAGTAAAAGCATGAGGACTTTGAAGGTAGCTATTGTCACTAAATGTTACAGACTTGTGTGTGCACGTATGCACGTGCATGCAGAATACAGATTTAAAGTTTGTCACGAAAGGCTCCAAAATGAGAGTCACATCATGAAATTAAATTGCTTGTAATTATGTTCTCTCCATAGTGTTTGTAAAGAACTGATATATCAATAGTCATAAGTTGGCAATCATGCTTTAAAACTTGCATATGCACTTTATACCATTTTCATGTAATGTCCCATACCAGTTTACATCACTTCCAGTTTATTCCCTTTAATTTTTGGTTTAATGCTGTTTGGCTGGTTTATTTCCATGTTTAAGTGTTCTTGTCTTATAGGAGTATCATTCTTGATTTACACCCACTTTTTCAGGAACACAGCTAGGGCATGAAACAAGGCCTTGTTTGGTGTATGCTTATGGAACCAAGGAAAAGTTGATATTATGTTTACATTCTACAACAGGCCTGCCCAACCTTCTTTGTTACTGTTGGCAAAATTTGGCCTATATGTGGGCATAGTTATGTTCACTGCACAAAATGTGAAATGTGTAAGTGTACATGTAGAATTTTATATGTATGTATTTTTATGTTCATATTTTTCTCTGGATTATATACAATAAAAATATGCTGATAGTAATGTGAAGAAACTATTACCAAATATAATTCACAGCCTCCACACAGATATCTTATTTTTAACACATTTTTACAAAATGGTTTAGTAATGTAATGTATGTCTTCATAAAGCTTGTAAAGTTTATGAAATGTTATGTGCATATGAACTGACAGGTATGTTACTGTTGTGTTTGTCATAAAAACGTTAACAAGAGAACTAGTACAATAGTCACAAGGAATAGGATAGGTTAAAAGATATCAGTGCATTTAATTTGCCTCAAAGTTGTTTTGTTTTTTTAAAAAATGCAGTATGGCTATACTTATCCGAACAAAGATGTGGCATTCAATATGGTACTTGATTCTGCGTCTCTTCAGTTAGCTTGGTGTAGTTATGAGTGTGTTTAGTATAGTGTCTTTCATACTATCATTTTATTTTTATTCATTTGTGAGGAAATGTACTTTGTCTTTAGTATTTGTATTGAAACCCCTGTTTCACTTAAGTAGATCCAACACATTCATTCACCTCTACTGACACTTTGTTTAGAATGTGGCACTGAATTTCCAAAAGTCTGTATCATTTACCGTTGTTTTAAATGATAAGTCTTTGCAGATTAACATTCTAAAGTTTTTGTGCACTTAAAATATTCTTTAATATAAAAAGAAATACGTTGAATATCGTGTTTCGGCCGTCGAAGGCAGGTTGTTTAGAGCATGTTTCGAGCTCATGTGGCTGTTTTTAAGGGTGTTTCAGGGATCTGGGCCGTTGGGTCACATCCCTGAAGACAATGCGCGATGTCACTTGTTTGCGAATTGGCCAAACATGTCCGCGAACAGTTACCCTCTCTCAGGTAATTCACCGATCGTGTCCCCTATAGCATGGAGTGTTCGATCACTACATTTGTCGGAATCAGCACCAAACATACGCGCAGCGTTTTGCCTGGACATGTGGTCGACTCAAACCACTAGTTGAACGAGCAATCGACGTGCGACAGAAAAGCGGTCGTGCGGGGGGCGGGGGGGGGGGGGGACTTGGAATAAAAACA
>Ga0123355_10007073_pt1 | contig 16724 bp, 11 predicted proteins | sample TergutEmb28metaG_3_FD_89872 | JGI IMG/M metagenome (GOLD analysis project Ga0123355, IMG submission 89872) | Embiratermes neotenicus P1 segment gut microbial communities from Petit-Saut dam, French Guiana - Emb289 P1 | ecosystem: Host-associated > Arthropoda: Insects > Digestive system > Gut ...
AAAGTTTTACCGGAGTAACAACGCCAAAAAAAGTTTCCCAAAACGGTAAACTTCCTGTACAAATAATAACCGTAAGCATACCGCTTATAGCAGCAAGGCTTGCGGTAAGAAACATGCCCTGAAAATCGCTAAAAGCATGGCCTCTTACAATTATGAGTGTCACAATTACAGACAGCGCAAAACAAACTGCCATAACCACAAAACCCACAAGAAAAACTTTATTACGTTCTGTACTAAACCGTGACAACAGGCATATTGCCGCACCTATTGTAGAGTAAAACAGTAAATACGAAAGGGAACCGCCAACTATAAAAAAGCATATTAGCACCATAATAAATGTAAGAACTATGGCGCAACGGCGGTCTATAAGCAGAGAAACTAGCATTGGAAATATCATTAGCGCAATAACGGGAATGGGGAACTCTCTAAGAACCCAGGCTATTGCAAGGGATAATGTAAAAATTGTAAACAGCAGTGCCGCTTCCTTTTTGCTTGCTGCCATTGTTGGGCAGTAAAAACCTAAATACATAAAGCTAATGATAAAAAATATCGCCACTAAAAACGTGATTGCCAGCATTGGAACACGATTTTCCCATATCGAATCTGAACGGAGCATACCAAACTGCCCAAGCAAATAATATATGTCAGCAGTAACTATTTCGCCTTCGTCTATTATTATTTGCCCGGTCTGAATCAATACACGCTCGTAATTATTGCTAGACTCTTCAAAACGCTCCCGGTTACGCTCTCGATCGGGTATAACGTTTGGGCGTAAGTGTTGAAGCACGATATTTTCCACCAGATCTTCAGCAGCTCTGTCTAGGCCGCCTAGCGTACCTAAAGTCCTAGTTATCACTAGGGTTGTTAAAAAATCAACTTCATCTATTTGGTGCTCTAATTGCACCGTTTCCGCAACAAGTGATATCGCCGCCCATACCATAGAAAAATATTCATCTGTCATAGTTACAAACAGCCGCTGCTCCTCTTCGGAAAACATCATGTGCAGGCCTGCAAACAATTCTAACGATTCTTCCAAAAAAACAGGAGGATCAGGCAACTCCGGCAACTCTGGCTGAGGCGGGGCTGGCATAAATGCAAGATTCGCTTCCGCACGCATAACATCCCATTCTGCCATGGCGCGCTCTCTGTTTGTGTTAAGAATCTCCACCTCTTCTTCCCAGTTTTGGTAAGCTTGGTTAAATTGCTCCAACTCCAGCATATAAGCAGTGCGGATTTCATACAAATCTCTTTGCAATGTGTCTAAGTTATGGCTTACAAACTGCCATTCTACTGGATTAATTGTATACACTATCTCAAGCCTTTGGGCACGCTCTAAAGCTGCCTGCTGGTTGCGCTCTGTTTCACGGGTATTTTCCATTACATGAGGGGCTCGTATCCTTTCGGCAGAAGGCATGCCCTCTGTTACATCCAGCCCAATACGGAAATAAGCCCCGCTCCCAATTGCTAAAATCGTGAGAGCAAAGGCCAAAATTGCAAGAGTGATATGAAGCCATCTTTTTTTCATGTGGCTCACTTCTTTCCTGTATATTTTAATTTCCGTTCTGTTTTGTAGGCTGTGCGTGCAGCTTGTTTATCGTATGCGTTAATTATTTTTTGTACTAGCGGGTGGCGTACAACATCCTTAGATGTTAGATAGCTGAGGCCGATGTCTGATATGCTATCCAGTATTTTTATGGCGTCTGTAAGGCCAGAGTTTTGGCCACGAGGCAGATCTATTTGGGTAATATCCCCTGTTATAACTGCCTTGGAGTTGTTGCCGAGGCGTGTTAAAAACATTTTCATTTGCTCCGGTGTGGTGTTTTGAGCTTCGTCCAATACTATGAAGGAGTTTTCCAATGTGCGACCGCGCATATAGGCAAGTGGTGCAACTTCTACCAAACCCCGTTCAAAATTCCGCTGAAAAGTTTCTGTACCCATTATATCATTTAATGCGTCGTACAGTGGGCGCAGGTATGGGTCTACTTTTTGCTGAAGGTCACCGGGTAAAAAGCCTAGTTTTTCCCCTGCTTCTATAGCAGGGCGGGTAAGGATTATTTTGTTAACCTGCCCTAAGCGAAAAGCGGTTATGGCCATTGCCATTGCCAAATATGTTTTGCCTGTACCCGCAGGGCCGACAGAAAATACAATTGTGTTGTTGCGGATTTGGTCGATATAATTTTTTTGTCCGACCGTTTTTGGCTTTATTGGGCGGCCGTTTATAGTGTTGCATATTGTGTCGCCTGTTAAATTTTCTACATTTGCCAGATTGGATGGATTTTGGGATGAGCTATCTGCCAGAGATGCTATTGCGTAATTTACATTTTGCTCTGTAATCGTCTCCCCTTTTTGTGCAAGTGAGACCAAGTGGCGTAATACGTCTTGCGCTTTATCCGGGTTGGAATCTGGGGTATTTGGCATGATTTGTACAATGTCGTCACGGGTTACTATGGTTACTTGGTACGAACTTTCAATTTTTTTGATATGCTCGTCCAATTTACCGAATACATTGTGTATTAAGTCGCTGGGGATGTTCAAAGATATCGCTCTCCTTTTAAGTTACCATTCCACTGTTATAGGAACCTGCCTGTCTATGCGTTCGTGGGTAATTATTAATGCACGCACTTGTAAAGCATCCGCAGTTTCGTGGAAGTCTATGCGTTTTTCTATTACGTCTATTGCAAAGTCAAATTCCCGGATTATGCGGCCGGTTATCATTCTTTCTGCTAATTCTTTTGCTTCGTCTAAGGTACGTGTCCGTGGTGCCCAAACAAACTCCGAATAATGTGTGACAGCCATAATTACGGGCAGGGGATAACTGCCAGACACTCCTAGCTGATGATGTGTTGTTATTCTATCATAAGATGCAAAGGAATTTCTACCTCCCGGTAAATTTATTCCCCTATTTCCAAGGAAAAGCAACCTAAATGTACGACTTGTTAAGGTTTGGCCGGTAAAAACTTTTTCTGAGTATGTAAATGGTACGGTAAATTCTATGGGGTGGTAGCGGCGTGCCCATACCTCTGCATGGGCATGAACGTATACGAGGGGTGAACCCGGCATATCTGGCTCTATCTCTATAATACCACTTATTAGCATTTCGCCCTCTCTTACAACATCACCTTGTTTTACCATTGGTGCGCCACCCCATGTTATAACGTGAGTTATTAAGCCGTCTGCTGCGGCAACAACATGTGTCGGGGTTTGGCGGTTGATAACTTCCTGCGGAGGCAGAGCTTCTGCTAGGCGAATAATTGTGCGTGTACCTCTGGTATATACGTCTACCCAGCTTATTTCCGCAAAGTTTGTTAGCAGGGATTGTTGAAGTTCTCTATCGTTTATGCGGAACTTAGGTGAGCCAACTCTTAACCCCTGTTCTTCTAAAAAAACTAATACTGTATCATTGGCTATGGTTTCGTTTCCTTCAATTTCTATACGCCACACAAAGGACGATAGAATAAAAAGTCCCAACAGAAAAAAAGCAACACCACCCATAAGCAACTTGCGCTTGCGGTAGCGGTGTAATAGGAATGGCAACCCGTTTTTTTGAATTATTTTTGTACGGCATTTTGTTTTTTTTGCGCAACCTTTTAGCATTTTAAAGCCTTGAATGGTTACGTTTAACTCTGCGCCTTCTGGCGTGCGTTGCACGTCCCATAAAAAAATGCTGCGATAAGCGGCCATGTTAAGGAAACGTTCCAGTCCGAAGCCTGTTATTTGTATTCGTACATATCCTTTTGCGTATTGCCATGTGTTTAGTAGCATAAAGTGATATTGCCTCCTATCTTCTTATGCTAAGCCAGACAAATTGCCTGGCAAATAGAAATATAGACACTCAGTTGGTTACTCAAACAAAATACCCATTATACGCCCGGTAATCAATAAATTTTCTGTTGTTACATACCGTAACAACAGCCGTTCTCCTTCAATGGTTAGCACACCTTCTTTTGTGCGTATGCGTATCCTGGTGTCTGAAAATTCCAAAAGGTTTTTATAGTTTTCTATTGCAACTTCGCTGTGGCCAGTTGCCGTTATTAGGGGTAGATCTAATGCTATTTCTTTTGGCAGAGATAGGCTATTTGCTATTTTTTCTTTTACATTTAGCACTTGTCTTCCCCCCTTTTGGAATGGAATTGATAGTGATTTATTATATGTAGGAGGTCTAGGGTATAGACCGTTCTATGGTCCTTTAACTTAAATAACGTATGTTTTTACGTTATTTAAGTTAAAGGATTTTCCGAAACAGCGGCTTATGCTATATACAGTATAGTCATTTAGCCTGAAAACGCACACATAGGATGCAAAAAATTTCATGCAAGACAGGGAGTCGAAAGCCGCGGCGCACTGGAAGTGCGCAAGGTTTTTAGCGACGCTATATTGCGAGAAATTTACTAGTCATGTGTGTGCGTTTTCAGGTTAAATAGCTATAAATCTAGTAAAATCGCTTAGGGATTGTTTTCAACTAGAATTATCATAGCTTACGCTGGTGGTAAAATATCAGGAAATGCAAAAAACTCTGGCAACGTTATTTCCACAGGCTTCTTAGTCAAAAAACCTACTTGAACACTTAATATTTTTTCCAATGAAGTTTTAAAGTCGTGTCTATTTGCACCGGCTGTTGCTATTAGCGGAATCTCTGTAAAAAATTCCGTTTCAATATATACCCGGGCAGACCCTATAACATCTCCGGCACTAACAGGTGCCTTTATAGATGTTGGGATGAATAGTTCCACATGTACAGACTCGTTTGCATTTTTGTTAATAGGAACCCGTGCGCCAAAGTTATATATGAAATCTACAGCCTTTGTGCGGGAGCGTGTTACAGGTACGGAGCCCGCCAAACTTTCGGCGGAGATAATTGTTTCAAACTCGTAGTTAGCAAAGCCATAAGATAAAATTTCTTTTGTGTCAACCCATTTTTGGCTGCGTCCTTGCTGCCCCCAGCCAGAAGCTAATACTACCGATATTAGCTGCATTCCGTCACGTTTTGCCGCCCCAACAAAACAGTGACCGGCCTTGTTTGTAAAACCAGTTTTAACACCGTTTGCACCAGAGAACTCACTTAACAGGCGGTTTTTATTTACCATGGAGTAATTGCTTTTGTTGCTTGAAAATGTTGCGTTTCTTGTATTAGTAAGCTCAATAAAACCCGGAACATCCAATGCATAACGGGTTATTAATGCCAAGTCGTAAGGCGTAGATTGATGGTTACCTGCATCTAACCCGTTTGGTGTTTCAAAAATTGTGTTAACTGCGCCAAGTTCGTGGGCCTTTGCGGTCATTGCCTTACAAAAAGCTTCTACAGAGCCGGAAATATGCTCTGCAATTGCTACCGCCGCATCGTTGGAAGACTCCAGCATTAGTGCTAGCAACAAATCTCCCAAACGTATTTCTTCACCTTTTGTCAAGAACATTTTCATGCGAGGCGCGGCGGCGGCTGTGCCAGATACGGTAACCATTTCATTTGTGCGACCGCTTTCTAATGCTAAAATTGATGTCATTATTTTTGTGGTACTTGCCATTGCCAAGGGTTTGTGTTCGTTTTTGCCCCACAGTACACGGCCAGTTTCTGCCTCCATTAAAACTGCGCCATGGGCATTTACGGTTGGGATTTCTATTTTTAGTTCGCCAAAAACTTGGGTTGGTACAATTGAGAAAAGAGTAATTGTTAATAAAATAAATGTAAATAATTTTTTCATAATGTTTGTCCTCCATGTTATACTAGTAATATTCTGCACGTTTTTTGCCGTATCATGCAAAAAACAAGAAATCTAAATTTGTAAAACAATAAGCAACGGCACTTCAAATATTAGTAACAATGCCGCTAACCTTTGAAGTGACTTTAAATTATCATATTGCAAAAAATTTCTCTTGCAAATACTTATAGACATGTGGTATAGTATCCATTGCGTAAGATGAGAGCGAGTAGCTCAGCTGGATAGAGCGTCTGACTACGGATCAGAAGGTCGAGGGTTCAAATCCTTTTTCGCTCGGTATACGCAAAATATGTTTTTTGGAATTGGACAAAACCTAGTGTTTATAAGGGTTTGTCCAATTTTTTGTTTTCTGCATAATTTCTTTTGCATTGTAAAATGTGCACAAAAAACCTTCGGGTTTATGTCGAAAGGAACTTTTTCAGAACAGGAAAAGCCCATAAGTTAAGGCTTGAATTTGCCTTGTTTTATGGGCTTTCTTTGTAGATTACTGGCTCTGTATCTTAGCGTCTGGCTCTTTGACTATTATAGCATTAAGTTGTTGAACATTCACTATTGTTTCGTGCTTGCACTTCGGACAAAATAGCGGAAAATTGGTTAGCGTTGTGCGTGGATAGGCCTTTGTTCGGGTCTTGTTGCTACATATAGGGCATAGTAGTAATATTGCACTGCTGCTTGTTTCATCATGTAAATTCTAACACCGCCTTTATCTAAACCAAAGTTTTATAGTTTGAAGTTCCAATATTGCCGCTTTCCTTTGGTATCAACTTTATTCCGTGGGTCAACATATTGGATTGCATTTTTCGGACAGCAATTATAACAAGCAAGGCACATTTGACAATTTGTGTGTTTCCACTCAACTCCTAAACCCACTTCAATGTTATTAGTCGGGCAAGCACGTTCGCATTTTTTACACCTGTTACAAAGACTTTTGTCAACTTCAAAACAAGTATCCTGGTCATACACTTGCAGAAAATGCTTATAACCGTAAGTCGGAATTTTATATGTGATAGCCGGAAACGGTGGATAATCCAAAATAGAAAATATGCGCGATTGTCTTTTTGCTTTTATATCAGCAAGGAAAGTCAAAACTTTTTCGCCCACCTTTTTATTTCGTTGTACTTTCACCTTTTCATTTGAGCCATTGAAAATATGAAAGGGATAATTGTTACCCATTGTTACATAGCGGAAAAAGTGATATGTTCTACCGATTGCATGAAACGCTGTGTCAAGTTGTCTTTTTGCACCGCCAGCCATTGGTTCGCCCCTTGTTGCTATAACGAAAACATAAGCATTTTCAGGGATTTTTAATTGTCGCAAAAATTCCTCTACAATAATTGGAATACCAAAATAGTAAAGAGGAAACACAATTCCTATTGTGCCACTTATGTTATTTTGGCTTTGAATTTGCTCTCTTGCGATATTGATTAGCTTGGTATTATCTAAACCGTCGCATATCTTTTTAGCAATCTTATAAGAGTTTCCTGTACCGCTAAAATAATAGATGGTTGTACTCATTGCTTGATACCTCCAATTATCGTTTTACATAAATCCCACTTACTAAAAAATTCCCCGTTGTAAGAAATTTTGTTATAGGCAATCACTTCAAAACCAGTGCTTGTATAAAACTGTAGAGCCATTTCTGTGTTTGTAGCGAGTAGAATACTTTTCCCCTGCCGCTCTGCAACATAAGGAAATATACAATGGTTCATCATGGCAGAGCCAAGTTGCTTTCCTTGATGTTTAGGGCTTACTGCAAACAAATGAACATACCACCTGTCCGTACTTTCGGGAAAGTAAACCATAGCCGCATCTCTCAAATAGAAAATAATAAACTCACGAGCCGTCTTGTTAAATAGATTTGGCAAAAGGCGAAATGCTCCACTTGCTACTATATCCCATGTACTTGGGTTCATGTTTTCTATCGTGCTTAGAATACAAAATGCTCTAACCTCACCATCTTCTTTTTCAAAAAGGCATACCCCTTTTCGCATAAGCATTTTTATCAGTATTTGGCTTAGTTTTTCTAAAAATTGCGTTCTCTTTTCTTTGCTTGCATATGCAGTTGTAAAAAAACTTGCTACAAATGGATATGTGACGAATGATGAAGCCATCATTTTTGCAATCATATTTATATCAGCCATGGTAGCTTGATGGAATTTTCCCATGTTATCTGCTCCTTAATTTTTGTTGTTGTATTTTGCGACAAGTAATATCATAATAGACAAATGTATGGTTATCAATAATCAATCAAAAATGAATTTGTCTTGAAACAGACACGTTTACACTATTATGTCGGATTGAGGGGAGCATTTTTTTATGAACATGGAATCAAAAGATGATAGGCGAGTTAGAAAAACAAAAAAAGCTCTGCGGGAAAGCCTTGCAGAACTTCTTATGGAAAAGAGCATACAGCATGTTACAGTAAGAGAACTTACGGATAAAGCAGATGTTCACCGTTCTACTTTTTATGCTAACTTCAAGGATATTTATGATTTGTATAACCAAACAGAAGATTTTGTCATACAGGAAATTAGTGAAATACTTTCAGCCGAATATAACTTAGACGCAAAGGCATTTTTTTCTGTTCTACTTCAATATATTTTTGATAATAAGCAGGTCTGCCGCCTTATTTTGACTGGCAATATAAATGGCATTTTCATAAGCCGCATATCCACATTATTCAAAGATTTGTGTATTGAGTGTTGGAAGAAAGAACATAACCTCAAGTGCTCAGATAAAGAGTTAGTGTATCATGCTCAATTTTTCCTTTCTGGCAGTATGGGTGTGGTCGGGGAATGGGTTACAGGTAATTTTGAATACTCTATGGAAGAAATAATGGTGCTATTAGCCGATATTGATTACGGATTTGGAGAATTTATCAAAAGTAAATTCTCTTGACTAAAACAGCAATTTAACCGCCACTACTCCATAGGCGCAGAAGTTGACTTTTACTGTATTTTCACCAATAGTTGGCACAATTTGCGCCAGCTCATTTTCATGAGCATCTACATATGCAGCTGAACGCACTGCCTTTTGGAATAGAAGCGTTGCTTCACCATTTTTACCGGTTACATCGTAACCACGCACAATAACCGCATCGCCGCTTTCTGCTATTTTTACGGATGAAATTACGATATCGCCTTCTATAACCGTTAACATACTGCCAGAAAGAGGCAATTCTCCTTGTTGTGGCGCACATGCTACAGCTATGGCCGCGCGGTTTTGTTCCAGAGTAGCGTTTAATAGTGCGCTGGGCGAAGCATCGGGAACAATTCCTACATTTAACGTAAAACTATGGGTGTATATTTCTGGAATCGGGTCTGGATCATACGAACTACGAATAAGGTTAACATTCAGCTCGTTGTTAAAGCCTCTAAACCCATACTTACTGTCGGAAGATAGCATTAAGCCGTCGTTTCTGCCCGTAGACATAGGTGCAAATGCGAAGCTATGTGCAGGGACATCGTTATTAACCGCATCCCGGCTTACTACACCAAAAGCATTGTCGTAGGTAAACTGTTTGCATTCATAATTAAGTGGCAGATTAAAACCTAATGCTGGTATCTTAACACCCGGTATACCAAACTCACGCCAGTCACAGGTAACGCTGTATTTCAAATAGTGTGCGTTTTTATCCAAGGATACTGTAATGTTGAGCTTAGAGCTGGTATCTGGCACTGGAGCCTCGTAACTAAATTGCCTTACAAGACTACCGGACACATGACTCATTTTCAAATTTTCTGCCACTGGCACAATTTTTGCAAAACGTCCCACACGCCACGACGTCATGCCACGTGAAGGATCTTCTTCTATATACCGAAATTGCCCGCCAGTTTTGCCTACATACTCCTGCCCGGTTTTTTTGCAGATGAAAGAAATTAATGCCGCACTAACCGGGTCAAACTCTGCTTTTACATAATCATTCTCAAGTACATATGACTCTGGTCCTTCTACTCGTTCGAAATCGGACGTCCAGGCCTTATCACAAGTATCCGCTTCTTCCATTAGTACCGTGTTGTATCCAAAAGCAGGGATTTCGCACTTTACATGAACGCGGAAATAATTGTGCCCCCAGTAGTGAATTTGGTGATTGTCAATTAGCTGATGCTCTAAAATATTTCCAGCCTCATTGGTAAAGCGGAGTTTGTTCATGTCCCCTTCCCAATCCCATACAGTAAGGAAAGAAGCGGTGTTAATAACAGCCTGTGACGGGTTAAACAGCACAAACAGCCGCTTAGCTCCGCCTACCGGATTTGAAGTTGTGTAAGCATAACCACTTGTGCCTATTCCTTGGCCAATGTTAAAGCCTCCTCCGCCACCCTCTGCAGTGGAGTCGCTGGATATTTCCGTCACAGGTAAAAGTAACGCTGTGTTTATTTTGGAAGCGATACCTCTTGCAGCGGCACTTAGGCGTGTACCTGCTCCGGCCATGGTTTGTTGGAACAGGCCGAGTGCGTGTTCCCGGGTGTCTATTGTGCCTGAGCCCGGCAGGATATCGTGGAAATGGTTGAACAGCGTATTCTTCCAATAATCCGCAAACTTACCGGCATCGTAACCATACGCATCACACAAATACGATGCTGTGTTAAGGAATTCCGCCTCACCCAACACAGCTTCGGATACTCGGTTAGCTTTTTTGATACGGCTCTGAGATGTGTAGCATCCGTCAAACACAAAATTAAGTTCACGGTCTACAACCGGCAGCTCCTTGGTGCCCAGGTACCGGAAAAAGTCTGTATACCGTCCGAAAGTAATCGTGGGCATACAAGGCCATGTGTTGTATTGCATAATCCGCTCTATATCCCGCCGGGTTGCGCCGCCGCCGTGGTTGCCTACGCCATAAACATGCAGAACTCTGTCAATGTTATTTTTTGCACAAAAAGCGGGGACATAGCAGAAAGTTTCTGGGCCGATCGCATCGTTATACCATGTAGGATCTCGGAAAACAGTGATCTGCGCACCAGACGGGGCTTGCCAGCGATAAATATGATGCTGGTTATAGCCGCGACAGTGATACATGTATTTAACACCGCCAGATGCAAGTATCTCCGGCACATTGGAGCCATGGCCAAAAGTATCCGGCTCAAAGTCTATCAGAAAGTCTTCGTCGGATAAGCTCAGTAAGTTTTTTAGGTATTGGCGTGTGTATAAAAGATGGCGGGTTAGGCTTTCGCCACTTGGCATGTTTTTATCGGTTTCTACCCATTGGGAAGCTGTAACTTCCCAGCGCCCTTCACATATGCGTTCTTTTATTTCAAGCAGCATTTCCGGAGCGTAGTCTTCCACAATTTTGTACACCGATGCTTGAGATTGAGCAAATGTGAAATTAGGGTATTCTCGCATTAGCTGAAGCATTGTGCGAAGGGTATCTATAGCCAAAGATGCCGTTTCGTCGTATCTCCACATCCAGTTCATGTCTATGTGGGCATGGCCAACGCAGGAGACAGTGGTTGCCTTCGCCAGTTTTGACGCAGGCTCTAGTACCTTTTCAATTTTTGCTACTGTTTCATTTGTAAGGTTGCCATTTTGTTGGTAAAGCTTGGCCGTTAGTACGGCAGCCTCTTCTAGTAACGGTTCAAACCCGGCGTTTTTAGCTTTGTTTAGCTCTTCTAGGTAGGTAAGCTGTGCCCTCACGCGCCATCCGCATGAGTCTGTGAGTTTTGGAAAAAGCTTATTGTACAAGCTGTGGCGTTTTGACATTTTATAACCCCCTTCATATTTAATCGAAGTATGGCGACACCCCGCCGCCAAAAATCTGATAACCAAAAACTCCCCATTGGCCACCTAAATAAAAGCCTGTTCCCATGCGGGTTACATTAGGACGTAGAATATTGTCTCTATGTCCTGGAGAATTCATCCAGCCTTGCACGGCAGACTCAGGTGTCCAGTGTCCAGCTATACCATTTTGTGCCCTTACGTTAATCATACGGTCGCCAAAGGCGTCTGCCGTGGCTCCAGAGCCACCGTATGGTCCTTCTCTGTGCCCGAGCGTTGTATTCAAATTAGCCATTGTTTGAGCGTAAAAACGGGAGGCTTGCATTAATATTGGGCAAATTTCCAAAGGATTTAACCCGTAATTGGCTCGTTCTAGGTTTACCAGGCGCACTACTTCAAGCTCAAAGGCACTTGGTCCGCCGTTTGCATTGTATTCATCAATCCATACTTGCCGCTCTGCGTCTGTTAAGCGGCGGTTTGGCAATGTTATAGATGATGCTGTGTATGCAAATGGCTCTTCCCTGCTTGGTCTGGCTACAGCCGGTGGCTCTGGTGTTGCGTCTTCTTCTGTTTGTGCTAAGCTGGTTAAAACTACTTGCATCAGCTCTGGCGGTGGGGTTATGACTGCAGTATTTATACCGCTCAGCCACTCGGCCGTACCATCAATTGCCTCGGTAATGGCACGAAGTGGGATTAGCACACGGCCATTGTAGTTTATTGCAGGCACATCTGGGGTTATTATACGCCCGTCTACAGTAAAAGTTGGCTGCCCTACCGGGATAACAATAAGCGTAGTCCCATCAGACAATGTTGCGGTGGAAGTAGCTCCATCCCAAGAAGGCTCAAAACCCATGAGCGTAAAGACACCCCGTATAGGCACAAGAATGCGCCCGCCTCGGTTAATAGGCGGCTGGCCTTCAAAGTCTACAAACTCTCCGGCAATTTGTACACGAATGGGATTGTTTGCAAAAATTTGCATTGTAGCTAGGCCTGTGATGCCAACGGCGATTAACATAATTACGGTTAGAGCACCTTTGATTGCTTTTCTCTTCATGATAAATTCCTTTCACATTTTTATTTTTTTATTTTGTTATGAATAATTCATATATAGTGCGTGTATCTACTATAATAGAATGCGGAAAAGGGTTGTAATAACACATTCTAAATTGGTAACATATCCTAAGTCACTATAAACGATTATTAATATTTTCACAAGAAAGTTTCTTGAATTTTGCGGTGTTTTTTTGTAAATTAACATACAACTTATTTTTCATACTGTCTTGTGAATAATCCCAAAACACAGTATAATATTTGCACCTTTCTTTGACACGGAATTGAATTGTGGCAACAGGGGGTAAATGCAATTTTACAAAATAATAACCAAAAGCCACAACAAATATTAACGATATAACCGTCAATATTTGTTGTGGCTTTTTTGTATTCTTGTCCCCTACTCTGCCTCTAGATAAATAGAGCAAAGGTTGCTTGTGTTTGTTAAAACGGGAATGATGCGGTCCGTTTCATCTTTGCAAAGGCATTTTCATATGTTAAACTATATACAACAAACCTCATAATTCAATTAAAAGAAAGAGGAGACACCTATGAATTTGCACAACTCAAACGCAAGGTTATTTTTCCCTGCGACAAGCAACGCTAAGCTTATGGAAACCACGCACCTATGCATCGCCGCCCATCAAGACGATATAGAACTTATGGCTGCAGGTGCAATTTTGGAATGCTACGGTCAGAAAAACAAGGCATTTACAGGAGTTGTTGTAACAGACGGCGCAGGCTCGCCACGCACAGGTATTTACGCAAATTGCAGCGACGATGACATGAAAGCAATACGCGCAAACGAGCAAGACAACGCCGCAACCATAGGCGGCTACAGGGCACAGTTCCAACTATATTACCCAAGCAGTGCGGTAAAAGATAACACAAACCCAAACTTGGTAGACGAGCTTATGGAAATTTTGCTTGCAACACAGCCGGAATACGTTTTCACCCACAACTTTGCAGACAAGCACGACACCCATTGCGCCGTTGCAGCAAGAACCCTGCAGGCATTACGCAAGCTGCCCACAAATAAGCGCCCCAAGGCCGTTTACTCTATGGAAGTCTGGCGTGCATTGGACTGGGTATGTGATACAGAGAAAACGCTATTCGATACGTCGGGGGATGAATTTTTGCAAGCAGCAATGCTAGGCGTATACCATTCCCAAATAGCCGGTGGCAAGCGGTACGACTTAGCTGGGCTAGGACGCAAACGTGCAAACGCCACATATTTTGCCAGCCACGCCACAGACGATTTTACCGCTGCCGAATACGCACTAGACATTACAGAGCTTATGAACAACGAGTCACTTAACCCGGTAGATTTTATTAGCAAATATATAGAAATGTTTAAAAATGATGTAAACAAGCGCATTGGCTTGTTTCTATAACATACAGAAAACGGAGGCGTTCCAAATGAAATTGCACAACATTGAGTTTGAAGTAAAAAACAAACCAGTACTAGACGAAGCATTCATCCCACTTTACAAATTTAATAATGCATTTTTACAAGGCGCAACAAAACCCCTTAAGATAGCCGTAGAGCGTAATAACGGCTATGTGTATGTATACGACACCAAAGTACGCGAAGGTGCAGAATACGCAGACGCCAATAAATTCTATGTAGAGCGCATGGTAAAAGCAATATTATGGTGCGTTGGCGGCTATAAAATTACAATTTGCGGCTGCCAAGACCTGGCTAACTATATAAAAGAAACATATAGCCCAACCGGCGCACGTGCATTCGACTATAATATGATGGCTCGTGTGTACGAGAACGAATTTAGCGTAAATTATGCAGAATACGCAAACGCACCAAAAGCATCCGAGTCTTCCAAGCCTATTGGGCGTAACTTAGACGGCTACCGCATAGGTTTTGATGCAGGCGGCAGCGATAGAAAAGTTTCTGCCGTGGTTAATGGAGAGTCTATTTTTAGCGAAGAAGTTGTATGGCACCCAAAAGTAACAGAAGACCCAAGCTACCACTATAACGAAATTGTTACAGCGTTCAAAACCGCTGCTTCAAAAATGCCTAGGGTAGACGCAATTGGTATAAGCTCCGCAGGTATTTATATAGATAATCGCACAATGCTTGCGTCCCTTTTCCTAAAAGTGCCGCAAGACGATTTTAACAAATATGTAAAAGATATTTATATCCGTGCCGCAAAAGAAATTGGCAATATTCCAATGGAAGTTGCAAACGACGGCGATGTTACAGCACTAGCCGGTGCAATGAGCCTTGAGGATACCAATATCTTAGGCATAGCTATGGGCACAAGCGAGGCTGGCGGTTACGTAGATGGTGACGGAAATGTTAAAGGCTGGCTTAACGAGCTTGCGTTTATGCCGTGCGACGGCCAAGCAGAAGGTGCGTGGGATGAATGGTCTGGCGATATTGGCTGCGGTGTAAAATACTTCTCTCAAGATTCCGTTATAAAACTTGCGCCAAGGCTTGGTATCAAACTTGACACAAGCTTGCCCCCCGGCGAAAATCTTGCAATTGTACAAAAAATGCGCAACGATTCCGGCTATACCAATGGTGTGGAAAAGATTTATCAAACAATTGGTGCATACCTAGGGCATACATTGGCTTATTACAGCATTTTCTATGATATAAAGCACGTGTTGCTAATGGGTAGGGTTGTTTCTGGCGAAGGTGGAGACATTGTGCTGGATGTAGCAAAAAGCGTTTTAGCAGACGAATATCCAGAGCTTAAAATAAACTTGCAACTTCCGGACGAAAAAAGCCGTAGAGTTGGGCAGTCTGTTGCTGCAGCTAGCTTGCCAAAGATTGTGTAATTACTAGACCTCCTCGTAAACTACGACTATAGCATTGACTGGACAGTCGCAAGGAGGTTTATGCAAAGTAGTGACTGTATCATAAAGGGGTGGAAGCAGGTGCGTTTTGCACTGCCTTTCACCCCTATTTGTACGCGTTAAATCGCAAGAAACTTACCGTGTTTTCGGGTTGTAGTTATTTAACCTGACTTTCATTAATATTTATTACATTTTTAATTGATACAAATCACGCTCTGGGATATTTTTGTATGCCAGGAAACTGCTCCGCATTTTCCTGGCCGTGCCTTGCGGCACGGTGCTTCACGGCTCAAAAAAGCGGTGGAGCCGCTTTCCCGTTTCCTTACCACGCCCTTGACATTGTCCCAAGGACAACTGATATACTCCCCTTAAAACCAAACAAGGGGAGGCGAAACCATGTCCACACTATCCATAACCGACGCCGCAAAACAATTTGGCGTAACATCCAAAACGCTCAGATACTACGAACGTATTGGCCTGCTCAATTCCACTCGCCATACAGACAACAACTACCGCCACTACAACGCAACAGATATCGAGCGCATAAAACAAATAATAATCTTGCGAAAAATGCAAATTCCAATAAAAGACATCCTGCGCATATACGAAAGCAAGGACACGAGTGTGGTAGTAGAAGTTTTCTGCCAGCGGATAGATACTATCGACAAGGAGGTAAACGCCCTTTCCAAGCTAAGAGACATTACCAACAAATTTCTACAAACCATGCTCACAAAGGGCATAACAAAAATCTCCGTACTTCCCCTGTTATATGAAGAAATGGACAAGCATCTTGTTTCCGTTGCCGATGTGGAAACAATTGCAGAAAAATTTACGAAACTGCCAGATATAAGAATTATCGACCTGCCAGCAATGCGCGTTATTACATCATGCAACGATTTCGGGCAATCTATGATTGACGATTTCTGGGATTGGATACAAAAAGCAGGACATGCTAACGCAAATCCTAGTGCGCACAAGTTGTTTGAGTTTCAGTCTCAAGAGGGTGACGGCCAGTCAATTCTCATGCTGCAAGTACTGAATGAATTTGCTAACAACTCCAATTTTCAAGACACACAATTCCCAGGCGGGCTATTCGCCGCCGCCAGCGTGTATGCCGATGATGATTTGGAATTATTTCACCGCGCAATGGTCAATTCCATAGACGAAAATTCATTTTACGAAATGGATTACACCCACGACGGCAAGCAAAGACACCCCACATTGATAGAAACGCTAATTTCCATGGACGACACCCGCGAGTTGTTGGATATTCTAATCCCCATTAAACGAAAAATGCCTGATGCGCTACTATATAAAAACGTTGCCGAGCCAAAGGAAATCCACGATATCACCCCGGCAGAAATTGAGCTTGCAAACCCCGTTTCCCAAAGCCACTGCCCTAGCCTAGATAGTTTCACGCCATTC
>Ga0123355_10007074_pt1 | contig 16724 bp, 17 predicted proteins | sample TergutEmb28metaG_3_FD_89872 | JGI IMG/M metagenome (GOLD analysis project Ga0123355, IMG submission 89872) | Embiratermes neotenicus P1 segment gut microbial communities from Petit-Saut dam, French Guiana - Emb289 P1 | ecosystem: Host-associated > Arthropoda: Insects > Digestive system > Gut ...
CGATGATCTTCCACAGCTTCTGCCATGAGAGCAAGCTCATCTTCACTAAACCACTCCCTAAGCCTAGAATCAGACAGTAAAAAAAGAGCAGAGGATTTTTCATGCTCTTTACGCCCTTTTGCTAAACCGAGGTCGTGATAGGCGGCGATTATATATACCTTATTTATATCCACATCGTAGTCTTTAGCTATAGATAGGCTGTTTTCTATAACTTTGTTGACATGACTTGTATCATGAGCTTTGTCAAACGACTCGTACTTAGGAAGGATATGCTCTTTGACATAACCTAAGATATCTGTTCGTATGATCATATAATGCCCTCCTACAATTGTGGCAAATTCTTCATCCATTTGCCCTTGACCACTCTATATTGGAACAGTACCGTTCGAATAACCCAGTCAAGTACCATAGCATACCATATTCCCATTACGCCAAAGCCCAATTGCACCCCGAGTATATAACCCAAGCTTATTCTAATTCCCCACATGGTTGCAAGACCTACATACATAGTGTAACGAACATCACCCATCGCTCTAAGTGCCGCTGGAGTCACAAACCCCGTAGACCAGAAGAGCGGGGTCATTATAAACATAAAGCGAAGCAGTGGTATGAGCTGCGCGGCAGATTCAGGACTTGCGTTAAACGCAATTGCTATAAATCCTGCGAATGGGAAAAGCGCCAAGCAAATAGCCGCAAACATAAGGGAGCCTACAGCGGCAGTGAAGAGGGCAGTTTTCTTAATATTGCCATACTCGCCGCGACCTACCATCTGACCAATAATAATCATAACGCCCTGAGAGAAAGCAAACCCAGGTATGCCCATAAAGCCAAATATTGTCCCCCCCACGTTGTTAGCAAAGAGTGCAGACGTTCCCATGCCGACTATGAAGAGCTGAGTAATGAGACGCCCAATCTGGAACATGCTGCTCTCAAGACCTGTAGGGATGCCTATGCCAAGTATATCTTTTTGCACAGCAAAGCTAGGCATGAAATCTTTTATCGAACTAAAGCGAATAGTGCTTGATTTAAAGAAAATGTAGAGCAATATCAAAACCATTCCACTAAGGCGCGAAAGTGTGAGCGCGAGACCCGCGCCAACAATACCAAAGCTAGGGCTTATAATATGCAGACCAAAAAGACTTATCTCCCAACTAAAAATAAGTATGAAGCCAAGTAATACATTGACCACGTTCATTATCAAAGTAATTTGCATAGGAGTCTTGGTATTTCCCGAGCCGCGGATTATACCGAAAGCAGCCTGCATTATAGCAAGCATAGGAAACGATGGAATTACAACAGTAAAAAAGTCAAGTCCTGCGCGGAATACAGACTCTTCCGCATCGCCTAAGATACCATTGATAATAGGCATCCTAAATATAACAAATCCGATAAAAACAAGGACAGATACGATAATAGAGAGCGTAATGGCCTGAGCCCCAGCTCGTTTGGCTCGCTCAAGGTCACCTTTGCCGTATAATTGCGCAACGACAATAGTTCCGCCCGTTGCAAGTGCCATAAATACGCTGATAATAATGTCACTGACGCTATTTATCATACCGACAGCAGGGACGGCGTGTTCACCAATTACATTGGCAGACATCCACAAATTTATGAGACCCATTATGCTGATAAATACATGCTCAAGCATTATAGGAGCAGATATTATCATAAGTTCTTTAAACATTCGTGTTAGTTCGTTTCTTTGCATAATATTTATGGCCTCCCGTATGTAGCTCACGCATATTCTCACATCTGTCATTCTAATATAAATTCGGCAAATTTGCAAGGGCGAATGTGGGGGAGTGCCTATAGTTATAGTGATATCCTATACTTGTGGTTACTGTTTGGGATGGATTTTACTATATAATAATTTTTCTATTGACAACCGAGTTAGTCTGTGCTAACATATAAAGCAGTTAGTATGAGCTAACAACATTTTTGAACTGGCATCGTTGCCAACTATAGATAGTTTACACCAATCCAGTAGGCTGTATGAGGAGTGATTATATGACCCCTGCGGTAGTGAATTTATATCAAGCTAATAGAGGCGGCTCTTTCCAAGTTGAGTCTGTACCAAAAATTGGACTGCTTGAAAACCTTGGTTTGCGCGTCGGTACAAATATAAAAGTACAGGATCGCTATGCTTTAGGAGGTCCAGTATTGTTAAAGGTGGAAAATGCTTTTGCAGTCGCTATTGGGAAGGATATTGCCACGCAGATTGCGGTTAGGAGCGTAGCCAAAGTATGAGTCGCCACAATATTCAAGCGGACGAGAAAGTGCTGAAAAAACCTAATAAAATCCTATTGATGGGCAATCCTAATGTTGGCAAAAGCATCTTTTTTACTGAACTGACAGGAATTCATGCCATTAGTTCAAACTATGCTGGGACGACAGTTACTTTTATGGAGGGTTGTTTTTGTGTCGGCGGTAAGGATTACACGCTGATAGATGTACCCGGTACATATTCACTTGTTCCCACATCAGAAGCGGAAGCTGTTGCCACTCGCTTTATGGAGAGTGATGCAAAGGCTGTTATTTGCGTGCTGGATGCTTCAAATTTAGAGCGTAATCTGTGCCTTGCTTTGGAACTGCAACAGTTTAATATACCAATTGTATATGTCTTAAATCTTATAGATGTTGCCGAACGCCACGGCGTAACCATCAATGCAAAACTGCTAGAACAAGAGCTGGGTGCGCCTATTATTGAAACAGTGGCAGTAAAGCGGCAAGGGTTGGATGTACTTGTCAAACGTTTAGAAGAAGTTTTAGAAACGCTATCCGACTGTACAGGTATGTCTTGTGAAAGCTGTACGTCTTGTCCTTTTAATCGCAAAGTTGCACAAGGTGATATTTGGGTAATGGCAAAAGAAATTACTCGTCGTGTAAGCGTAAGGAATGCTACCAAGCCAAGCTTTATGGATAAACTTGGCGACAATATGATGAAGCCCATGCCAGGTATACCAATGACCCTTTTGGTTATTGCTGTAGCTATCAGCGTTGTAGTCTTCGGTGGTAGAGGGCTTAGAGCGGGTGCATTATTGCCCCTTGTGAATAATGCAATTGTGCCATTTTTCCGAAATGTTTTTACGGCAATTATTCCTGCTGGTGTGTTCCAAAACATTCTCATTGGCGAGTTTGGGATTTTTGTGATTAGTTTTGAATGGATTTTGGCGTTGGTTTTCCCATATGTTCTGCTTTTCTATGTTGTGTTCACATTTTTAGAAGATACAGGGTTTTTGCCAAGAGTAAGTGTCTTGTTTGACAATATTATGCGTAAGCTGGGCGTACAAGGTGGCAGCCTCATACATATGATGATGGGGTATGGTTGCGCCGTTCCCGCAATAATCGGCACTCGTGCCACGACCTCTCGTAAGGAACGCATGATTATAAGTGCCGCTATATGTTTTGCTATTCCCTGCATCTCTCAAACAGGCGCATTGATTAGCTTGTTTGCTGGTTTTGCGTGGTGGATGTTACCTGCGATGATGCTGTTTTCATTATCACTTCTCATTGTGGTTATGGTAGTTGTAAGTAAGCTTGTAAAAGGAAATGTAGACCCGCTTTTGATAGAAATTCCTAACCTTTTGATACCAAACCCTAAAGCATACGGAAGAAAACTATTGACACGTATGAAACACTTTTTGAAAGATGCGGAAGTACCTATGATGATTGCGATTGTCTTTGCGGCTGTTTTGGCAGAATCGGGGCTTTTAGGCATGATAGCAGAAGCCGCACGACCTTTGGTAAGTGGCTGGCTGGGATTGCCATATGAGGCAGTTACGGCGTTAATTTTGGGAATTGTACGGCGCGAAATGTCTGTTGCTCCTTTGGTTGCCCTAGACTTAACATCATTGCAAGCCTTTGTTGGCGGTGTAGTGTCACTGATGTACTTACCTTGTATTTCTGTATTTGCCATTCTTGCAAAAGAATTTAAGGCTAAAGTAGCAATAATCATTTCGCTGTCCACAATAATTACGGCATTATTTGTGGGTGGACTTATAAATCAGATAGCGCAATTGTTTATATAGGGGGAATGAGCTATGCTAAAGTGGGTAAAAAACTTAACCTACAAAATTGAAAACCATGCCGCGAACGCGGGACTGCTTTATCGTATTGCTCAACGTTATTATGCGAATGTAATTGAAAAAGAAGCTGTGTTAGCGAACATGACAAGTGCAGATCATGTGCTTTGTATCGGCGGTGGTATGTGCCCGTTTACTGCAATACTTTTTCACCAAGTAACTGGTGCAAAAGTGACGGTCATTGACAATAACTTGCTCTGTATACCAAAGGCACAGCAAGTCATAGAGCGTTTAGGTATTGGTGAATCTGTAAAAGTGCTATACAAAGACGGCGGCTGCTCCGAACTTGATTACTCACAATATTCCGTTATTCATTTAGCTTTGCAAGTTTCGCCTATGGAGCAAGTATTTTTTCAAGTGGAGCAACGCGCTTTGCCAGGTACACGGCTCTTGATGCGTAGACCCAAAAAGCATTTAGATAAAATGTATTGTAGTCTTTTTCACAATGAGTTGCCACATAGACCATACACTACTCACAAATCTCGCAATATTGGCTCAACATTGCTTTACACAAAGCAAATAGAGGCAGCAGGGGCACTTGCATGAATAAAAAACGAATTGCAGTGGCAATTTTAATTGTACTGCTCTCGATTACTCTCTTGCAGATTGATAGGGAAAGCCTTATATACAGTTTAAGAAAAATTCCTGTATGGTTGATTATTTTATTAGGCATATTGCAAATAATCACACAACTTTTGTTAAATTTGCAATGGTATTGCATTTCGCGATTGGCAAAATCGCCGCTGACTTTTAAGAAAATGCTTTATATAAACTGTCAAGGTGCTGTGGTTGATGGGATAGCGCTCGGTGTAAAATTTGGTGGTGAAGTCACTCGTGCGCTACAAATTAGTCGAATAGGAAAATTACCAAGTGACCAATCGGCTGCTATTGTGGCTATGCAAAAAATGTTTAGCCTAAGCGCCTTATTCATAATTCTAGTGTTTGTTGTAGGATATTTAGTTGGGCAAGTTCCGTTCCTACAAGCAGGATTTTTGCAATTCATTATTTATTGCATACTATCGCTGTTTTTGGCGGTTTTCGTGGGCATATTCAGCATGCCTGACACAATATTGCGACTTCTGCAAAAAAGAACTCCACAGCGATTATGGGATTGCAAAGTACATTGCTTTATGCTCACTCTATTGGAGCAAGTGAAGGGTGTTCGGAAAAATAAACTGGCTTTAATTATGCTGTTTTTGTTGTCGCTTTTTATATGGCTATTGTATCCCGTAAAAATGTATATTTTAGCAACGTACTTTTACCCTTCCATTCATGTTATTTACATTGGAGCGATTACGTTTGCTGCATATATGGTAGCGATGCTGCCGATATTTCCCGGTGGTCTTGGGGGCTTTGAAGGTGCAATGTCTGGGTTGCTTGTATCAGTGGGTTATGCAATAAGTGATGCTGCAACGATGACAATAATTTTTCGATTTATCACGTTTTGGTTTGTTATGTTGATGAGTATGTTATTTATAGCACTTTGTAAAGCAAGAAACAATAGCAAGAAAAAAATAAGGCGGATCACATAAAAATATGAGGTGAGGTTTGGCTATGTCGACAATTCAAGAATCCGGTCAAAACTACTTAGAAACAATATTTGTTCTTAGTAAAAATGGGAATAAGGTGCGTTCGGTTGATATTGCATCTGCGTTGGATTATTCAAAACCCAGCGTAAGCGTAGCGATGAAAAAACTACGCCAAGAGGGTTTGATTGAAACAGACCAAGAGGGTTTCATTGTATTGACCAAGAATGGGAAAGAAATAGCTGAATCAGTGTACGAACGGCATATGCTTTTGTCAAATTGGTTAATTTCTTTGGGCGTTGACAAACAAATTGCTATTGAAGATGCTTGTAAAATGGAGCATATTTTAAGCAGCCAAAGTTTTGAAGCTATAAGAGCAAGTATGAATAAACTATAAAATGGAGTATAGTCATTAAACTTGAAAAACTCCTTTATTTTAGGCGGATATCGTATTATAATGAAACTTAAGGTTTAAATACCAATTTCGGAGGACTACCGTGGCTAAAAAAATAATGCTGATAGACGGCAATTCAATAATAAATCGCGCTTTTTTTGCACTTCCAAACTTGAGTAGCAGGGGTGGCGAGCCTACGGGCGGGGTGTATGGCTTTTTGAACATTTTTTTCAAACTCTATGATGAGGAGCAACCTGATTATGTGCTTGTAGCATTCGATTTGCCGCAGCCTACAACAAGACATGAAAAGTATACTGAATATAAAGCGAACCGTAAAGCAATGCCAGATTTGCTTCGCCCTCAGTTACCTATGCTAAAAGAGCTGTTAAAAACTATGGGTATTGCCACGTATGAAGAGGCAGGGCTTGAGGCTGACGATATACTAGGGAGCTTGGCGCATAGAGCGACCTTAGAGGGAGTGGAAACTGTAATTATTTCAGGTGACCGCGACCTTTTACAGATAGCCACGGACAAAATCAAGATTCGTATACCAAAAACCAAAGGTAATACAACGGTTGTAGAGGACTATTACGCGCAGGACGTATTTGAAAAATATGGCGTCACACCTACGGAATATATAGATGTGAAAGCCCTTATGGGCGATGCATCTGACAATATTCCCGGTGTGCCTAGCATTGGAGAAAAGACTGCGCTTAAAATTATAACAGAGTACAAAACGATAGAAAATGCTATAGCGAATGCCGCCGACATAAAGCCAAAGAAAGCATCGGAAAATATTGTGGAGCACAAGGACTTGGCTTATTTGTCGCGGGATTTGGCTACAATTATAACAGATGCAGATGTTTATATGCCAAAGGAGCTTGATGCGGGAGGCATGTTTAATGCGAACGTGATTGAACGATTTAGAGAGCTTGGGTTTAGGTCGTTTATTTCTAGGGCGGAGAATTATGTTGAGCCTTCGCAGCTTACGCTGGATTCGGTAACGGTTCGGGCAGGGACTAGTGAGGATTACAGGAAGGTAACGATTGATGAGTTAAAGGGGATATTGAGTGGGTGTGACACTTGTGGTGTTGCTCTTATCGCCGATGAGGGAGTATGTGTTGGCATTGCATTTCATGTCGATGTAGAGCGGGGACACGGGGAGATTGCTCTTGCCACGACTACCGATGAGGCGGGAGCAAGTCCTTGCCCTACTGGGTATTATGTGGAGATAGGCAGAGACTCCGATATGGTGAGCTTCTTCAACACCATCCAAACCAGACTAATCTGTTTCGACTCAAAACTATTGCAATCATATCTACTAAAAATCGGTGCAGACAACACAAATATAATCTTCGACACAACGCTAGCCGCTTACGTGCTCGACTCGACCAAGTCGCCATACACCTACGATGTTGTAGCAGAAGATTATATGAACACGACGTATCCGACGGAGGAGAGTATTTTTGGTAAAGGCAAGGTAAGGCTACCGATGGACGGACTCGATGTAGAGGCGGGGTTAAAATTCGCATGCCGCCACGCAAAGGTAGCACTAGAGACATACGAGCCAATGCAAAAGCAGCTTGAAGAAAACAATCAAGGGTTCCTCTACCACCAAATAGAGCTGCCAACAGCAAAAGTCCTAGCCTCTATGGAAAACTATGGAATAAAAGTTGATAAAGCGGCAATCATCTCTTATGAAGGTGAGCTTGCGGGGCGTATAAATACGCTTGAGAGTGAGATATATGAGCTTACGGGAGAGGTTTTTAACATAAATTCGCCGAAGCAGTTGGGTGAGATATTATTTGGCAAGCTTGCGCTAAAAGGCGGGAAGAAGACAAAGACGGGTTATTCAACCGCTCACGACGTACTTGACAAACTAAAGGCGAAGCATCCCGTAATCTCTAAAGTGCTTGATTATCGGACACTGACTAAGCTTAAGTCAACCTACTGCGACGGACTCTTAAACGCGCTAAATGAGGATACATCAAAGATATACTCGACATTTAATCAAACGGTCACAGCAACCGGTAGGCTTTCATCCACTGAGCCTAATTTACAAAATATTCCTGTGCGTACGGAGCTAGGTCGTCAGCTTAGAAAGGTTTTTGTGCCGAGTGAGGGTTTTGTATTTGTGGACGCGGATTATAGTCAGATTGAGCTGAGGGTTCTTGCGCACATGGCTAATGATGAAAGCATGATAGCTGCCTTTAGAAGCGGCGCAGACATTCATACAAGTACTGCGGCACAAGTGCGAGGGATAGATATATCGCAAGTGCTACCTAACATGCGTAATGAGGCTAAGGCGGTCAACTTTGGTATAGTGTATGGGATAGGCGCGTTTAGTTTGTCAGAGGACTTAGGTATTAGTGTCAAAGAGGCCGAAAATTATATAAATGCGTACCTTGATAAGTACAAAGGTGTCAAAGCATTTATGGAAAGTTCGGTTAGTTTCGCTAAAGAAAAAGGCTATGCTGAGACTATATGGGGTAGACGCCGAGAAATTATAGAGCTTAAAAATCCGAATTTCAATATCCGCTCATTTGGTGAGCGCGTGGCAATGAATATGCCAATTCAAGGAACTGCTGCAGATATTATGAAGATGGCGATGGTAAGAGTATATGACAAGCTAGCTGAGAATAACCTTAAGAGCAGGCTAATCTTGCAAGTGCATGATGAACTCTTAATAGAGGCGGCTGTGGCTGAGGTTGATGTGGTCAAGGAAATATTGCAGGAGGCTATGGAGGGTGCTGCGGAGCTATTGGTGCCTTTGGTGGCTGAGGTTAATGTTGGGGATTCGTGGTTTGATACTAAGTAGGAGATGTTATGCTAATTATAGGAATAACAGGAAACATAGGCAGTGGCAAGACCACTGTTTCGAAGATATTGGAGTCAGAAGGCGCATATATAATAAACGCAGACCACATAGCGCGCGAGGTCTTATCCAAAGATGGCACAGGATACACAGAGACTATAGAGTTCTTCGGCGATTCCATCTTACAAGAAGGCGGCGAAATCGACCGTTCACAGCTTGCAAGCATAGTTTTTAATGACAAAAGCAAGCTCGCCAAACTAAACGAACTAACCCACAAACATGTCCGCGCAAAGATTGACGAGATGATAGAAAAAGCCAGAACAGAAAATCTCCATAAGCTCATCTGTCTCGATGTCCCTCTACTATTTGAATCGGGACTTGATAAAATATGTGATGTAACATGGGTAATTGACGCACCGCATGAGACAAAGATAACAAGAGTCATAGAACGTGACAAAACAGACAGAGAAAGCGCAAAGAGCAGGCTGGATAATCAAACGCCAAGCTCTGAGCTTAAGAAAAAAGCTGATACAGTAATTGATAATGATACAGACGCAAATGAGCTTAGTGAGCGAGTACTTGGTGAGCTTTTTAAACTATTAGGGAGACAATAATGACTTATTCCATAGACTTGAGAAAACGAAGAAAACAAGTGGTACTGTGGTTTTTACTTATTGTAATTGCTTTAGGCGGGATCTTTTCAATTTACGCCACGAGGCGATTTTTCCCGATGAAATACTGCGATATAATAGAGCGATACGCGACCAAATATGATTTGCCGCGTGAGCTTATATATGCTATAATCAGGGCGGAGAGTAGTTTTAATCGTTATGCTGTGAGTCATGCGGGTGCGTCTGGTCTTATGCAGATTATGGAGCCTACAGGAGTATGGGCAGCAGAACAGATGAGGCTTGTTGATTTTGATTATGAGCGCATTTTTGAGCCAGAGCTTAATATTCATATCGGCACATGGTATATAAATAGGCTGATAATACAATTCGGGGGCAATTTGGATACGGCACTTGCCGCATACAACGCGGGGAGTGGGAATGTGAGCAGTTGGCTAAATGAACAAGGCTCTATAGACCATAGCTTAGAACATATCCCTTTTGGGGAAACTAGAAACTATGTAAGAAGAGTGAACCTATACCAAAATGTGTATAGAATTTTGCTTAGGATAAATTCTACTTTTGGAGTGTTTACGTGAAGATGATGAAATTTGTGCTGGTTAGCGCGTTGTGCAGTGCTTTGCTGCTTTTTACGGGTTGCTTTTATGAAATGATGAATCTTATACAACCCACAGCGACTATTGAGTCTCATGAAATAAATAGTATAAATTTGACTCCAACCGTCGGTGGGGCGGCCTACTTTGGTACGAGCCTTAATTTGGCTATGAGAAATCCCCGTACACTCAACCCGCTCTTAAACCAAGACGAGAGTGTTGATAGGATGCTTAGGCTTGTGTTTGAGCCTTTGGTTGAGGTTCGTGAGAACATGCGGCCTGCTCCAAACTTGGTGTCTCGAATTGTTTTTTCAAATGATGGAATGAGTGCCGATGTTACGCTTAGGAGTGACGCGGTTTGGAGCGATGGGGTGAGAGTAACATCGAGCGATGTAACATTTTCTATAAATGTTATAAATAGCGAACTTGGCAGCGATATATATAGAGAAGTTACACGCGACATTGTAGGCGTAGATATTATTGACAACGACAATTTTAGGGTGCGTTTTTCAAAACCTCAGGGTGGGATGAGTTTTGCGCTCGCTTTTCCTGTGATACCAAGGCATTATTTCGAAGGGCATATCAACTTACACTCACCCAGGAATATGACACCGATTGGCAATGGTGTTTATAGGGTTGAATCAGTTGAGGCAGTCTCAAGAGTGAATCTTGTAGCCAATGAAAATAGCATGATTAGGAACAGACCATATATTCAGCAAGCGTATGCACTTATAACCGACTCTACAGCGACGGATTTTATGGCGTTTGAACAAGGGCTTATAAATGTAGTTGGCACGGACATTATGACATTTGGACGCTTCAGCGGAGTGAGGAATGTGTATATTACGAACTATGACACTAATGACCTGGTATTTTTGGGGTTTAACTTAAATAATGTGCTCTTGGCAGAGCGAGATGTCCGTGAAATTATTGGACATACGATAAATAGAGACCATGTAGTAGATAATATTTTCCTAGGCGTAGGCAGAGAGAGTGCGAGTATAATAAATCCTGTGTCACACTTTTATCGCCCGAATCTTTCATATCCTGAATTTAATATGGAGATGGCTAGGAATAAGCTCTTTCAGATAGGGGCTAGAGATCATAATAACGAAGGAATATTTAGTAAAAATGTTGAGGGAGAGTTCAGACGTCTTGAGTTTAGGATACTTATCAATAGTGAGAGTCCTGAGCGAATAGCAATCGCGCATATGATACAAGATAATCTTGAGCTGCTTGGGATGAAGGTTCATTTGGAGATATATGATTTTGATACGTATATTCAGAGGCTTGTTGCAGGGAACTTTGACATGTTTTTAGGCACGTATAGCTTTAGGACAATGCCGGATTTTATGCCGCTGTTTCATTCAAATAGTATAGGCAATCAGGCGTATAATCATTTTTCATTCAGCTCAGAAACTGTGGATGTGCTCCTAGAACAAGCAGACCGTGCGCCGAACGAAGAGATTTTGTGGAATGCACTCGGTGAGCTGCAAGAATATATAGCATATGAACTGCCTATTATTAGTATAAAATTTGCTCAAAGTTCACTACTTACAGATACAAGGTTAGGTGGAGACAAAAGACCCGTTATGGGTAATATTTTTAATGGGATTGAAAGATGGCAATTAAATTAAATAGAGTACGCTCTAATAATATACATGGAGGGATACAAATGAAACAACAAATCAAAACAGAAAAAGCATCGGGCGCAATCGGCCCATATTCTCAAGGGATCAAAGCGGGGAATTTAGTATTTACATCAGGTCAGCTTCCTATTGACCTCACAGTTAGCGAAGAGCTTATTACGGACGTAAAAGCGGCAGCGCGCGCAACTCTTAATAATGTCAAAGCTATTTTGGAAGAGGGCGGAGCGTCTATGGATGACGTTGTAAAAGTGACAGTATTCTTGACTGACATGGCGAATTTTGCAGCGGTTAATGAGGTTTATGCTGAGTTCTTTAATGAGCCTTTCCCTGCGAGAAGTTGCTTTGCAGTCGCAGGACTTCCTAAAGGTGCTATTGTAGAGATTGAAGCAGTTGCTTTTGTTAAGTAGTTTGATTGAGAAAGTTATGTAATATACTATTGGAGGAAGAGGGAGGCTATAACCTGCTTCCCTCCTCCGACTATATAAGGGGGCTAAACATGGCTGAAATAACAACAAGCGAAAAAGACGGATTCTTGGGCAAGGTTAGCATAGCGGACGAGGTAATAGCAACAATAGCGGGGACAGCCGCTATGGAAATAGAGGGTGCTGCGTTTATGTCCGCGGGGAATCTTTCTGATATTTTGGGCTCAAAGAAGAATTTTTCAAAAGGTGTAAAGCTTGAGGTAAACGAGGATGGAGTCTTGGTTGATCTGAATCTGTTTATCAAAAGTGGTTATAAAATTCCTGAAATATCTTCAAAGGTTCAAGAAAGAGTCAAAACAGCTATTGAAACGATGACAGGGCTTTCTGTTTTGGAAGTTAATGTAAATATTGCAGGGCTTTCTGTTGATAAGCCGTCAACTAAGAAAAGTGAGGCGTAGCAATAACTGATGAGCAGAAGGGTTGATAGACGGCACATTTTTTGTCTTACGTTTCAATTAGGGTTTATGGGTGATGACGCGCTTGACACTCATACATTTTTTGACAGCTATATGGAAAATCACGTTGGGGAGACTGCGGATTCCAAGTTTATATTCAAAGAATTTTCAGGCATCTACCAAAACTTGGAAAAAATTGATGAAACTATAAGTAAAACGCTTAAAGCTTGGACAGTCGACAGGCTTAATAAGGCTGACTTTGCGATACTTCGCCTTGCAGTTTATGAGATGATGTACAGTGATGAGATTCCTGCGTCTGTGGCTATTAATGAGGCGGTCGAGCTTGCGAAAGAGTATTGTGAAGATACGTCGCCAGGCTCTATTAATGCTATTTTGGGTTCAATTTTGCGTGGCAAGAGCAAAGGCGAACTAGAGGACATATAGCTATGATGAAACAAGCACTCAGTGTCACTGCCTTAAATGAATACATAAAGTATCTGCTCGAAGAAGATGTGCTTTTAGAAGCATTGCTGTTAAGCGGTGAGGTTTCTAATTTTACACGCCATTCTTCGGGTCATTTGTATTTTAGCTTAAAAGATGAACATTCATCTATAAGCTGTGTGATGTTTAGAGATGCGGCGCGTGAGCTTAGTTTTCGGCCTGAAAACGGGATGGAAGTCTCGGTGTTTGGGCGCGTTGGCGTTTATGAGAAGCAAGGTCGTTACCAGATGTATGTAAACATCATGACAGATACGAAGCGTGGCGGTAAGACGCATTTGAGCTTTGAAGCTCTTAAGACAAAGCTTGGGGAAAAAGGGTACTTTGACCAAGCGATAAAAAAAGAATTGCCTGAGACTGTGCGGACGGTGGCTTTGGTGACGTCTCCTACGGGAGCTGCTGTAAGAGACATGCTGAAAATCGCGGGGAGTCTAGACCCTGCGGTCAAAATAGTGATTGTGCCGTGTTTGGTACAAGGAGATGAGGCGGCGGCATCTATCGCGCGTGGCATAGCTCTCGTGGATAAATGGGCTAGGGCGGATGTGATGATAGTAGGGCGCGGCGGTGGAAGTGTTGAGGATTTATGGGCATTTAATGAAGAGGTTGTGGCGGAGGCTATATTTAGGGCTGCAACTCCTGTTATATCTGCAGTTGGGCATGAGATTGATTTTACTATAGCTGATTTTGTGGCGGATTATAGAGCGTCAACGCCGTCTTCGGCGATTACAGCGGTTATCAAGCCGAAAAAGTTACAGACTCAGCGGCTTAAATGGCTTAGAAATAGACTGGATGAGCTACAAGAAGATGTTGTATATGATTATGAAGCAAGGCTTAGAAATTTGGCAAATTCACGCGCTTTTACAAAGCCACAGAGTTTGTGTGAGAACTATGAAAGTGTGTTAAAAAGCTCACGTGTGCTTTTAAACATGGGGATGAAATTACATGCCGAGCGAGTAGAAACTAGCTCGCAGAGTCTAATAGCAAGGCTAGAAGAAGCGTCTCCGATAAAAATTATGAAAAAAGGCTATTCAGTTGCAGTGCGAGATGGCAAAGTGATAAAAAGTATAAAAGATGTATCGCCGCAACTTAAAATAAATGTAATGCTTAGTGATGGAAGCTTTGATGCGACAGTTGAGTCTATTGCATGGGAGGGAAACAAAGATGCCTAGAGCAAGTGTGAATGAAAAGTTTGAAAAGCTTGAGAATATAGTGAACGAGCTTGAGAATGCGGATATTGATATTGATAAAGCATTAAAACTATACAAAGATGGTGTCTCTATCGTGTGTGAACTCAGTACAAAACTAAAAGATGTCACAAAAGAAATAAGTGTGCTTAAAGAAAAGATGGACGGGGCATTTGAACTTAGCTCTTTTGAAGGTGATGACGATGCATAGAGAGCAGGAATATATAGAACTTGTAAATGATTATTTGAACAAAAGAATAGGCACAAGAACTTATCCAGAGATAATATATGAAGCCATGAGTTATTCGCTTATTTCAGGCGGGAAAAGGGTGCGCCCACTTTTTGCGCTGTATACTGCGGAAGGGTTTGGTGGGGAGATTAATAGAGTTGTACCTTTTGCTGCGGCTGTTGAATGCATTCATTCATACTCGCTTATCCACGATGATTTGCCGTGCTTGGACAATGATGAGCTTAGACGCGGAAAACCGACTAATCATATGGTATTTGGTGAGGCGATGGCACTTCTTGCGGGCGATGGGCTTATGAACTTAGCATATGAGATTATGACTGATGCGTGCTGTGATAATTTTTGCGAAGAGTCTGTGCTTGCTATGAGGGAAGTTGCGGCGTTTGCGGGAGTTACGGGAATGATAGGCGGACAAGTTGTTGATATAACTTATGAGGACAAAGAGACGGATGCTGACGTTTTGCTATACATACAAAAAAACAAGACAGCGGCACTTATTAAAGCTGCGGTCACAGCTGGCGCGATACTATCAGGAGCGACAAAAGAACAAGTCACAAAAATAAAAGAAGCGGCAGAGTATTTTGGCATAGCGTTTCAGATAAAAGATGATATCCTTGATATTAAAGGCAAGACGGAGATTCTTGGCAAGCACATAGGAAGTGATGAAAAAAATGCGAAGCTTACTCATGTATCTTTATACGGAATGGAGCGCGCGGAAGCGGATTATGAAGTTTATTATGCAAAAACTTTGAGCATAATAAAAGAGCTTGATTTGAAAACGGACTCGCTTTTAGAGTATGTTAAGAAGCTTATGGATAGAGAGTTTTAAGGAGCTTTAGGCTATGGGATATTTGGCAGAACTGTTTGGTAACGGTATATTAAGCGCGGCTGTTGTTTCTTGGGCGGTGGCGCAGCTTATTAAAGTGGTTATAGAGATGTTTCGCGCGAAGCGTCTGCGATGGGGGCTTATGTTTAGCACTGGCGGGATGCCTAGCTCACATACAGCATTTATGGTAGCGATGACTACGGCTGTTGGGATTCGTGAAGGGTTTGGAACGGCGGCGTTTGCTATTGCTGCGGCAATTACGATGGTCGTAATGAGCGACGCGGCGGGTCTTAGACGCGCTGCCGGCAAGCAAGCGAAGGTTATAAACACCATTGTCGCAAATATAGAAAATACGGGAATAGCAATTGATAAAAAACTTAAGGAACTGCTCGGGCATACACCTATCGAGGTGGCTTGTGGGGCTGTTTTGGGGATAGTGGTTGCTTGGGTTATGTATGGGTAGTTTTTATCAATATGAAAGCGAGACACAACATATGAGCCTTTTACAAAAAATCAACTCACCAACAGATTTAAAAAAACTGAATATAAAAGGATTAAAGTATTTAAGCTCTGAGATTCGGAGCTTTTTAGTCGAGTCTATTTCTGAGACAGGTGGACATCTAGCATCTAATTTGGGCATTGTTGAGCTTACTTTGGCTCTTCACTATTGCCTTGACTCACCTACAGATAAGATAGTTTGGGACGTTGGACACCAATGTTATGTACATAAAATATTGACAGGGCGCAAGAATGAGTTTGCAACACTGCGTAAGCTGGATGGGCTTTCAGGATTCCCCAAGACGAGCGAGAGCTCTCATGACGCATTTAACACAGGTCATTCATCGACAAGCATATCTGCAGCACTTGGCATGGCACTTGCTCGTGATTTATCGGGGGATGACTTTAAGGTGGCTGCGGTAATAGGCGACGGGTCTATGACCGGCGGGCTTGCTTATGAAGGTCTAAACAATGCCGGTGGGCTTAAGACTAACATGATGGTTATTCTAAATGACAACCAAATGTCTATATCCGAGAATGTGGGTGGACTCAGTACACATCTAAACGATATTAGGACAAGTCCAAAATATATAGGCGCAAAAAGAAATGTGAGCAAAGTGCTAAATAGTGTTCCGATTTTAGGCTCGCAAGTAGAGCGAGCTTTAGAAAAAACAAAGGATAGCATACGATATGCACTTATTCCTGGTACTATGTTTGAGGAGATGGGATTTAAATACATAGGTCCCGTTGATGGGCATAATATAACGCAACTGATAAGCGTGATAAATCGTGTAAAGCATATGGACGGACCGGTTCTAGTCCATGTTTATACGGAAAAAGGCAAGGGATATTCATATGCGGAGAAGTATCCCGGTGACTTTCATGGAATAGATAAATTCGATGTAC
>Ga0123355_10007077_pt1 | contig 16721 bp, 8 predicted proteins | sample TergutEmb28metaG_3_FD_89872 | JGI IMG/M metagenome (GOLD analysis project Ga0123355, IMG submission 89872) | Embiratermes neotenicus P1 segment gut microbial communities from Petit-Saut dam, French Guiana - Emb289 P1 | ecosystem: Host-associated > Arthropoda: Insects > Digestive system > Gut ...
TATCTATCTATCTATCTATCTATCTATCTATCTATCTATCTATCTATCTATCTATCTATCTATCTATCTATCTATCTATCTATCTATCTATCTATCTCTATCTATCTATCTATCTATCTATCTGTCTGTCTGTCTATCTGTCCGTCTGTCTGTCTTTCTGTCTGTCTCTGTCTATCGATCCATCCCATCCCATCCCAGCCATCTTTTCGCTAACTTTTCGCCATGCTCATAGAAATGCCGACTACCCTACGTCTCTATTCCCGCTACCGCCGCCAGTGACCGGACCTAATTCAGAGTATCTTATTCATGGTCTCCTTTCCCCGAGCAAGTTTGCGGAAGGTGTAGCGCTTCTTCTGATCTGGGAGTTTCTGGTTCCACATTCGGCGAAGATGCAGACTATCCTGAGGGCCTTTATAGGTTCCCTAAGTCCTCCCAGACTAAAATTTGGTACACTACGTGACATTGAACTACGGTCACTCTCCCCCCTCCACATCATTACGAGTCAGTGTTCATCATCCGCGTGTAGTGTTAGTTTCTAAAATCGTCCTTAAAAGCACAAATAAACTCGCTTTCCTTTGTATTTTAATACTGCATATGTCTACGTTTTAAACCCTCCACTACAGTACATTTGCTTCATGTTAACTGTCAAGCGGACGGCAGACTGTTTCGATTGGCGTGTTTGAGCTGTAGTGGCACCTGAACATTCGCAGCTGTCTGTCTAATGTGGACCCGGTTGCCTGAAGCTAGGATTGTTGCCCCGAGTCTTTGCCACTTGACTACCTCAAGTGCCTTGGTGAGTTCTCGTAATGAAACTTCAGTAGCTGACACGCATCCTATCCGTTAACGTATGGCTGTCGCTGAGATTCTTCACCAGACAAATCATTGCTCAGTCAAAAAACAGTCGCCACACAACATTACAATTGTCCTCTAAAGTGCCTATTTCTGTTTTAAACTTACATGACGATCAGCGGAATGTTGAAAGATTATTTCACTGTGGCATGTGATCCGTCGCCGTACGAAACTAGAAGTAGTTTCAGCAGTCTCTTGTCTTGAGAACTGCGCTCTTTTGGGTTATTACGCAGCGAGTAGTTGTAATTTCTTACCGACGTTTCGGGACAACCTATCCCTCCCTTCTTCAGGGTTCAAGAAGCCAAAAGCGTTTGGATTCTTGAACCCCGAATATGAGACCAATATATTGTTCCGAAACCGGTAAGAAATTACCATTACTCGCTGTATAATATCCCAGAAGAGCGCAGTTCTCATCTACTTTGCAGAGGAAGCCTGAAATCACGCACTCTCTTGTCTTGGTATTAGTGGGCTGTGGTGCCAAAGCATCGAGCCACTATTGTGCACCGTACTGCACGTTACAGACACGGTGTAGTAAGCAGGTAATTTTATGTTATTAAGTCCATTAAATTTTGAATACCTGTGAGCAAAGTTCGACTATTAGTCCACGTTAGCTAGGGTGTACGCGTGCAATAATGGGCTATGTGCGCTATTTAATTGGCTTTAACACATACAAGAACTTGCCTGAAGAAAACACGACAGCGTGATGCATGCCTCACATGCATGAAGTCACAGGTATTCATCTACTGTTACAAAAGCAAAATTGATGTAGTGGTTAAGATAACATGAAGTTGAAACGACCGATGGTTTAACAACCCCTACCTTTGCAACTTCTGAGATAAACAATAAAAAAGAAATATTCTGTGTGTGAATATAAATGCACATAAGTGTATTAAAATTAGTTTATACATACAGTGAACCCCTACATGTTTCGGCCAACTATGTGGCCATCATCAAGGATGTAAAGTGCAAAGGTAAAGGTATAAAAAGAACTTGTAAAAATATAGAAATATAAAATATATCACAACTAATTCAAAGGTGTAATTTTATATTTTTATCACTTCATTTTATGCTTGTCATGTGGTCCTATCTAACCTTTGTATTTTATATCTCTGTTGATGGCCAATCAGTTGCCCAAAACATGCGGGGGTTTATTGTATTAACTAGTTTTAATATAAACGTGTGCATTTGGTCCTTCCATTATTGTATGTATATTTGCTTAATACACGGATTGTGGTTCATATAAAGAAATCTTCGTTGATGTGGGCCCTGCTGTAGTGTACCGTCTGCACACACATATATAGGACACGCCACAGTAATTTCGCATAGGCGGGGGAGCTTGTCAGCAAGGGGAGTTAGCACCCTCATTTCTTCTGTGGCACTACAGGTAAAATCTGGCTTAGGCCGCCTCGTTTCCAAGTTTCTTAGACATTAGACACACACACACGCAACCGGTAGGACTTAACCGCAAAGGCCGCTACGTACACAACACACAAAAAACGGAAGACACGAACATCCATGCCCTCAGCGGGATTTTTTTTTCGAACCCGCGATCCAAGTAATCAAGCGGCTGCAGACCTACACCTTAGACCGCACGGCCAACGGAATCGACCCCGTCGAATATCAGACGCGGGAAAAGCGACCTCCGCCTCTCCACCAGAAAAGCTGTAAATTGTGCACAAAGTGAAATGCTCATAACGGACGACATGCAATAGGAAATTATTTTCTGTTGTAACCAGTTGCAGAGACTGTGTTGCGTCGGTGATAGGTGAGAGAATGAGTATGGAGCACTGGTGGAGTGATACTGACAGGGCAGAACTGAAGTACTTAAAGAGAATACCTAGTGCCACTTTGTCGACCGCTAATCCCACTTGGCCTGGTCTAGGATTGAACAAGAGCCTCCGCTATGAGGGACCCTCGATTAAGCGAGAATCCTTAGTGCCACTTTGTCGTCTGCTAATCCCACTTGGCCTGGTCTAGGATTGAACAATAGCCTCCGCTGTGAGGGACCCTCGATTAAGCGTCTGAGTCATGGCATGGCTGTTCTAGTATCAGAATTGGGACCTATATTGTTTAGCAGCTGTGCAGTTTAGTATAACTGTGGTAAATAGTGTGAAGTACAAGTGGGCATACGGGCATGAGAGCGGTTGCCAGCATCTAGCAAAAAGGCAGAGCTTCGAGGCTGATTTTTGGTGGTTTTCGATGAGTTCAAACGTTTGTCGACATTCCCGAGTGTTTTCCATCCTCCAGAATAATCTGTTCCTTCGACTGCCAGTGTAGGCGGTGCACCCGTAGACTGACATGACGTACAGTACACGGACCATTGGTGGCGGAAACAAACGTGGCGTCAATTAGAAGGGGAGTAATAAAGGGTCTCGAGGAGGCCAGGATAAACAGTTAAGGGTACAGGAAAAATATATTATTTATTTGGTACTTCCTGTCTCTTGGTCACCTTGTTCGCCGTACAGCTTTGTTCTCACACTCTGTCTAGCCATTCGTTTAGTGTGGCAGTCCGAATTTCATACCCATAAAAACATGCAGTCAGTAATAATTACACTAATTTGCGGAGACGGAAATATTAATGTAATAATGTATAATAAATAAGCCAGACACTTGCTCCAGTTGAAGTTATATGTCTTTTAATTTTTCTGAATTCTAATAAACGTGCAGGCGTTCTGTAGAAATAGCGAAACATAATGTGAGATGTGGGTATCTCACAGTGATGTTGATGAAGAGTGAAACCTTCTTGTACGTTAAGTTGTACTGTCTTTTACACAAGGCGATTAAAACCTTTGTTACGGGGAGGTATCTGTATTATCGTCAGCTGTTGTAACGTTAATGTATAAAGGTAAAGCAGTCCCTTTACAGGCTTGGAGTGGCCCAGAGGGTTCTAGGAAGTTAAGGTTCCCACATTACGTGACGACACAGGATAGTGGTAAGGTTGTCAGCCTTACGCACCGGCCGCCTTTATCCCCAGGAAATGCTCCTGGTACTCATTTCTGTTAGAGGCTTAGTCGACCCCAGGACCATAGTGCGATCGGAAGGATTTTATATCAATGAAAAATTCCAATGACACTAGCTGGGATCGAACCAGCGACCTTCCGATTTGTAGCACAGCACCTTAACCACTGCGGAACGTTAATGTAAAAGATTAATTTATTTATAACCATAAAACAAACATTGGATCACATGCACTCTACAAGTTGCAGTGTCTTCATATTAATATTCATAGTCGATGAAGGTAATGGTAAAAATGTACATTAACTTGCATATATGTACTTACGTATAGAACGTGAATTTGAAGGTTGCTGAGCGGTCTGTTTACATTTGCATGTTAGAATATTGGCAAGAACGTGAATTCTTCATTTTTTCGTGTTGGTTAAAACCGCAGGTAAAACACCTGTAGGACTGTTCTTTGCTCTGGTCCAGTGAGGAAGTCCAGTTGAAGGTCATAAAACGGAAGTGTGCTTTTCTTGGCGTCTAAGCAATTTAATGTGTGACTAAATTAGTCGCAAGCCACACTTACGCTTTACGACCAAGTTCTGTTAAACGTCGGCCCAAGAGAAACACAGCGGCAGTGACACTTCACTAAAGTTAATTGTAGTAGGGCGATTTAGAAATTGCAGAAGTGATTTAAATTCTAAATGCTTTTAAAGAGTAATTGTTCTGAGACTGTATATTTATTAATGACTCAGTAATATAATAAGTAACCTTGCAGCAATCTTCTGTGTCAATATATCCTGCTGTTCCACAGTTCCATCGATGCTGTACGTTTTGACGAAATTTTACACTGAGATTTTTTTAAGGAAACAGATTTTGATTCACGTAAGCTTGTCATAGGTCTCCACATTGATGGGCATTGTAAACAGACGTTAAATCGTACCTTTATAAAGGAGTTTCTTCTTCTCCTTCTTCTTCTTCTTCTTCTTCTTCTTCTTCTTCTTCTCCTCCTCCTCCTCCTCCACCTTCTCCTCCCTTCTTCTTATTCTTCTTCTTCGTAGATGGCACTGCAGTTCAGTGCAGACATTCGCCTCCTTAATGGACTTCTCCCAGTCAGCTGTTTTTTTTTACCTCTCTTTCCAACCGTTATGAAGAATAAGCTAATTTAATTACATAGCGGAATTATGTATTCCACTCTCGTAGACTTGTTGTTTTTACAACAGCAAGTTTAGATTTTGTATTGGTCACATGAAAGGACAAAAGTCGAAGAAGAGGAAAGGAAGTACCAAATTGAATGTGTAATGCCTTTAACTTAGGAAACAGTTGCTCCGAAAATACAAGGCGGTTCAAATATGACCGGGACTGACTGCGGCTTGTTTACACACAAATCAGTCCCGGTCATATTTGAACCACCTTGTACTTTGCCTCTCCGTGATGTCTTTGATCTGAATTGTTCAGTGATATGTAGGGAACAATTTAATATTCATCTGTTCTTTATTAGTCCACATCGTTGCCAACGGAGAACTTGTGTGTTGCTTCCCTTAAAAAGTGTTGCCCGTTTCTCTACCAGCACACAGTAGGGACGGTGAAGGAATTGAAGACAGTTTGTGCGTACAAGATCAAAGGGTTATGCGTATTAGCAAACGTCACTTTTGGAAAATATAAGAATTTCTTTGGCATAAGTTCAGTTGGACCAGTCATGTGAAAAATGAAGCATTACAAAGATTCAAGGACGAAAAGAACATCTTACGTACAATGTAATGAAGGAAGGTTAACTGGTTTGGTTATATCTTGCGTACGAACTGCCTTCCAAACACGGTACTGAAGGAAAGGTGGAAGAGACGGGAAGGCGATGAGGAAGACTTAAGCAGTTACTGGACGGCCTTAAGGAAACGAAAAGATACTGTGAATTGAGAGAGAAAGCACTGGCTCGCTCTTTCTGGAGAACTCGTTCTGGAAGAGGCTTTCGTAAGACAGAAACTTGATGGTGATGATAATGATGATGATGATGATGAGGAGGAGGAGGACGACGACGACGACGCGACGACGACGACGACACAGTTCACATTATCTAGAATGTATTGCATGCATGGATAGTTGAAGCGTGCATTGTTTTCCCATGTTTGGTACAATTGAACTCGTTTTGACTGTACATTAGGGTAGTGCTGTATATGATTATTATTACGTAGATCAACATTATTTTGAATTCGAATTATAACATTAAGAAATTTCATATGTGGGTAAAACTCCTTTCAGTTTGACAATGAGGTCTTTCATATTCTAACTCATTACTTTTTAAATAATCTTCAACTGTTCATGCGTGTCATAGCCTTAAGACATTTCGTGCCATGTGCATCACTGATCGTGAGAAAAGATCCCCATGTGGTAGACCCACAGGTCAGCAACATCATGAGAGAAACCGCATCTTTCATTCCCTTTGTGTTTATTTCTTCCTTTTTGTGTGAGTTTCAGAAAATGGTGATTCACGTATTATGTGGTAAAATGTGATTTGCAAGTACTTTACGTAGTTACTTACAATCGGAACTAGAAGTACACGAAAATGATTAATTAGCAGAACAGAGCGTCACTGCGGTTGGTCCCATCCATTGGCGTTGCTCTCTGCACGTTCCGCACTGAACCAGGGCAATCTTCTTGTCAGTGGAGTTGAAATAAAATTAACCCGGCATTTCTGCGTCAGTGTCGTCACTGTCTGTGGTCTAACTGTTCCTGAATTCTTGTGTTCTTGAAGCTCGTTGCAGGAAACAGACATCTATACGTGTGACTGTAATGTAGGTGTCACTGATTCCAAGTGCTGGGGCACTTGTATCGGCGTTTTCTGCGCAACCATTTTAAAATTAGAGACCAAAGTAGTGTTTGTGATTCTTCTTTAGCTTTTTTGGATCAGGTCTTCTGACCTGTTTCGATTAAAATTTGATTCTGAAACAAACCCTTTAGACACTTCGTGTTGATGAGTCTTTAGATGTGTGCTGGGCCCATTTCAAGGTGTGTGCGTTCACAGGGAAACACAGCACAGGAGGATGCAAATGTAACTTATATCCATACTCAGAGCGGAATTCGAAGGCGAGACCCAACTCTTCACATGGTACAAAGTTATATGCATCTATACGATATAGTGTATCTTCACGTGAACGAGAAATTTTTGTTTGATATTCGTAAAGTTGAGTATATTGATAGTAGGAATCAGAAACAAAGAGGTTCTAACGCAACTCCGAACTTTCCATAAAAATGGCGTCTGTATATTTACCGCTCATATCCGTCCAACGACTTCTTGTAATCGCTCCCTCATTCATTAGCTCTGTCATTTCTGCGGCACGTAAGCGAGCTTAAGTTGAACGCTTTGCTAGGAGCATGTATGTCTGAAGTCTGTCGCACATCAAATTACTTATAGTTACAGCATTTGACCGGACGGCAATAAAGAAACGACCGTCTCATCATGCAACAAGTCACGCGATTCTTCAGCCCGATGCACCCAGAGTACCCTGTTCTTTCCGTGGTTAAAAACGCGTGTTTCCGACCAGCAGCTGGTGAGTTCGTTTTCTTCAAGTGTGGTATACTGGTATGCCACAATGGTGCTGGTTATATAAATTTGCAAGTTTTTTGGACGATGGGGTGAGAGTAATTAGTGTTACTGAGCACCACCACAACTAGCTTTTTATACCAAGAGAACGGTAACAAGCATTTCCAAAATTTAATACGCAACGTTCCTCAAATAAGAGAGACAAAGCGGCAGTTTTTACAGGGACTGAAGACTATAGTGGGTTCGATTTATTCTTTGTTTCTTTAGAACGACGATTTTAGTTGCCTGGATTATGTGGCATCTGATGGTAGGATGGCTAGTGAATGCTATTTCCAAAGAATTGGGGAAGGAAGCTGTGGTAGCATATTCTGAGGGAAACCGCGCAAAGTCTGTACTGGATAACCGGTCGTTGGGGCATAGATTTAAATCGTGGGCCTTCTGAATGAGAATTGTGACTTCCACACACACGCGACCACTAGGTTCGGAAAGTGTTTGGCTGTTCGTTTTGTTTCTTGATGAAAATGTTTTGATAAATTGTTCAAAAATTTACTGCAGATTATCGATATTGCGCAAACCAACTCTTAATATAAGAGAAAGCGAATATTCCCAAGGGATGTCTTAATTGCGCTGTATATTGCGTAATTCAACAAGCCATACCCAATACATTGGTCATCCTTTCTCCATTCTTCGCCTATGGTAAGAACCGAATGCATTCCGGACGCTTCGAAGTCACTTCGAAAAGAACGAATGTTAAGTGCAGATTCTCATCGAGCTGTAAAAATATTACCGTATCTACACTTAACTTGGCGGTACGTGCTGTTTCACCGTTTATTTCGCTACTTGCCGCCAGTTAACACATCTGTTGTGTATTCTGCCTTCCCTCTGTTTGAGCTGTTCATTGACACAAATGGCAGTACGTTTGAAATATCATCACTTTCAAACTCACTACCACATTTGTGTTGTGGATGTTTGTACACGGAAATGTCAAATGAATGTCGAAATCACAGCTACTTCATTGATGCCTTAATTGTACATGTTCGCTACTGATCTTTTAACCTTACATGTGAAAGGAAAAAGCATTTCTTGCTTGTCATTAGCTTACCGCTTTAAATTCTCGTGGTTATTAGTGTCACTAAGGAAGCGTACTGTGTTTTCTGTGAGGTATGAATTGAATCTTTGTATAGGCATGTAGATTAATTTCAGTGTTCAAAGTGTTACGGCTTCAGGTGAATTTAGCAGTTTCTTTGAAATGTTCGTAACTACCTTCGCGACTACACGGTGCATGGTGGAGGTTCTCATAGCGGTGGTGCCGAATACTCGGAGTATTGTGGGATGTGGCACTGTTGTCTTTCGGCGAGTAGTTTACCGAATTTTCGAAAGAACTTGGTGCCTTCGTCTTCGGGACCAAGACGTGTATGGAAGTTAAGACTTAGCGATCTACTCGGCCAGCAACACAGCGTCATATCGCAGATAACCTGTGTTCAAGAGCACGTCATAAATGCCAATTATTTTCACATTTTTAGTTTGGAGGCAGTGATGTTTTTGTAGACTCGAAGTCTTCAGGTTGGAATTTTTCCTATCTTGACAAAAGGTTTCTACCTCCCTTCCTCCTTCCTGTATACAAACTTAACGTGACGAAAGAAACAAAAAATAGATACCTGTACCTGCGAACCATGACATGACGGTGCTGGAAGCGGTCGTGGCCTGATTTACGATGTCATCGCGGCATTTGTATGGTGACGAGGTAGATCACGTAAACGTTTAGTTAGGGTAGATGGTCCCCGAAGCGGGATTTAAACTTGAGACCTTTCGAAGATGAAGGCGGAACGTGTAGTATTGGACCGCGACCATCGATTGTCATTTCTTTTTGAAACAGAGTCTTCAAGTAAATGAAGAAGTGGAACCTCGAAGTAATTGTTATTACATGTTTCCTGCAGGAAAATGTACAGAGGGTCTTTGAAACACGCGTATTAGCATTGCAAACGACGTTATTATTTTAACGGGGACGGACTGAGATGTTACAACAACAGTGATACTATTGTGTGTGACATCATAGCAACCCGAAAATTATCACTGATTGAATTTGAAACTGATATAATTCGATCCTAATTTAATTATTCGCAGGCTGTGCCATGGCTCAAGCGAACCGGGTCCTCTCATCTTGGAGGCCTGGGTTGGATCACGACCCAGTGCACATGAGAGAATTTTGGTGGGCCAAGTTGCACAGGGACAGGTTTATCTCAGAGTATTTTGGTTGTCAGTATCCATCCGCCAGTCCTTCATATCCAGCATTCATTCATCTACCGTTGACGCTATTTAATCTTGGCAAGTTCTCATTTTACGCGAGTTCGCAAAATTGCGAAGAGCGAATATTAGCTACGTCATGTCTGTCCGTCCGCATGGAACAGCTCGGCTCACTCTAGACGGATTTTCTTGTAGTTTTATATTTGAGGATTTTTCAAAAATCTTTTGAGAAAATTCAAGTGGTATTAAAATCGGACAAGCATAAAGGGTACTGCACATGAAGACCAATATACATGTTTGATCCTATCTCGCTCATTTCCTTTTAGAATGAGAAATGTTTCAGGCAAAGGTTTTAGAGAACTTCAGAACACACATTTTGTGTTCAGTAACTTTTTTTCAAAAACCGTGCAGTTTATGAGACAATGTGGAAAAATATTGTAGAGCGAGGCAGGCCACATGACAATATGGCGCATGCGCATTGCATGCTGGAAAACTAAGGTTACACACACACACACACACACACACACACACAAAGGTTGTGTCATAATCATCGCTTTTCCACACCAACAATGGCTGCACGAACACGCTTCAATGTTACGATATACGTACATTACCTATCACGTTTTATCTCTGCGTGCAGAAGACGCAGCGCACGGTTCCAGCTAAAAACATCCACCAGTTGAGCAACAAACTGACACATCATACGTTTTGTTTGCTGCACACTAAATTATTGCTACTAGAGGAACAAAATGTGCATATTTACCCCGTAAGGCACAGTGGTAACTATATATATATATATATATATATATATATATATACCACCCGCTTTAATACTGAAAAACTGTAATTAGGGTTATCTCAGCAATCGTCTTTCATCACTTTGGTTGTTGTAAAGGACTAAGTTAAATTGAATGAACCTACTGAAGGGTTGTGGGCACAGGCTAGGGACCGTTTGGGACCTTTGAGAACGCGTTAATGAAGAACCGGGTTACATGAAAGGTGGGAAAACTCTTGACGAGCTGATCGACTAGTAGCTTCCATGAACGTTTTTGGTCATAGTAACTAACATTGCCTTAGTTCATTATTTTCCTGTCATTGCTTTATCATCATTATCGTCATAGGTACGATCTTAACTTTCTTATTTTTGTTACAGGTAAGTGTTCCCGGCGCATGTTGGCTTTACGGTGTGAGCTTCCAGCGTCAAAACGATGAGACGTAAGTTTTAAGTCACTGAAAACTTCGTAGTTTCAAAGAATTTATCATTTGCTTAGTAGTTGACTCAGTCTTCATTGAGAATACATTCTGCCGAAGTGATTTTTCGTAATACAGGATCTGTAATGTAGCCGAACGGTGTAGATACTGGCATGTCTTGAAAAATGGTCTGCGTGTCTGTTATAAACTATAGGCTAGTATGTGGGCGGACAGATAACTGTAATATTCATATTAGTTTCGTTTGGCATACAATAGAGCAGGAAACTGATCCTGTAGCGGAATTTTAGTAACTTTTTTAAAGATTTTTACTTCCTGTTCCAAATTGTAGACGTATATCTTTATCTCCATATTTGGAATTTATGGTCAAAGTAAGGTGGTATCCATCATGTAGTACCTAGGCTTATTTACAATTACCCTCCAGACGTGTCAGCAACTTTGGTACATTATTTCCAGTAATGTGTGCATGTAAAGGTAAAGGTAAAGCAGTCCCATTACAGGCCTGGACAGACCCTGAGGGTTCCAGGAGGTTGAGGCTCCCAGATTTCAAGACAATCGGCACATGAAGGTGGTAAGGTTGTCAGCCTTACGCATCGGCCGCCATTACCCCCAGGAAATATTCCTGGTACTCATTTCTGTTAGAGGCTGAGTCAACCCCAGGGCCATAGTGCGGCCGGAAGGATTATGTCAAGGAAAAATTCCAATGGCACCATCGGGAATCGAACCCGCGACCTTGCGGCTTGTAGCGCAGTGCCTCAACCAACTGCGCTACCGAGTGCTCCCCAATGTGTGCATGTGCGTTTCACAATATAGGCCTACAGGAAGTCCGCGTTTTCGTTAACTGTAACACGTAATTGAATTAAACGAAACCTAATACGACCGCATGTTCGTAGAATATTACTTAATGAAATTCCACATGGGCACCTTTTTTTTTTTTGATGCGACAGGACCTATATCGAGACGCCATTTTGACTCGAAAAATTATTTTTTTTTCTGACGCTGCCAATTAGCCCGTCGCAAACATCCAAACAAACCGAATCACATCGAATTTACCGGTTGGCGGCAGATATCCGTACTAGCGCTTCCGAGCGAAGTCGAACAGAATGTTGCCATACGGTTCTGTGATGCAGTGTGGTGTCAGCCGAGGACGCCGTGTGTGTAACGTCGGCGTTGTGTTAAAAACATGTTACACGTAGGGAACAGCCAGTGCACACAGTGTGGAAGAAGAGGAAGATAGCAGGAGAATTTGCTGCATTATTTTGTTACTTGATAGGAGATGGTTTGGAATTCAAAGAATGTTACAGAATGTGTTAGGGAAGGTTCCTTGTCTTTGTTCGTCATATTAAGCCAGCGTTAATGAGAAACAATATTCATTTCGGGGAAGCGAGCTACTTTGGAGTGGATGTGAACAGGAATGAAATAGAACACATTTCCACATAGAATTCATTTTGGAATTCTCACAATTTATGCTTCGGAAAATCGTGAGGCGGCAAGAGTTTACATGCTTAACGGAAAATGTTGGGGGGGGGGGAGGGGGGGGCCTCCCGTACGTAATATTAGGCATGGGACACACTCCTTCAGAAAATCAGGGAACTACGAAAACATGAAATTCTCGTAACAGACGGGTAACATGTAATGCGAAATTTGGTGGTACATACTAGGTCGAGCGTTTTCGAAAGAAACTGGACCGGACGGTCGTGTGTTGTAAGCATTTGTTACGGGAATATTGTTAAGGCTGTGGAACTTCGAATGACGTCATTGTGACGTGCGGGCTGTCAGTATGTGTCTGTTTCACTTACTAATTTATCAGCTTGCCTCGAAGATCACTTAATATGTTGAAACACCGAACGTATTCGACGGACAATCTGTTTTTATCGCTGCAGCAGCGTCTCCGTCTGTTGACCGCATCTGTTTGTTTTTATTTTTGGTGCGACAGCCCCCAGCGGATCAGGGCTTCCTCATTCACGAGGTTTCTGGATCACACACAACGACGCACCACAACGGTAGGACTCCTCTGGACGAGTGATGAGCTTGTCATAGAGACATCTACCTGACAGCACTCAGCACTCACAACAGACAAACATCCATGCTCCCGGTGGGATTCGAACCCACAATCTCAGCAGGGGAGTGGCCGCATACTTACGCCTTAGACCGCGCGGCCACTGGGACCAGCAACCACCACTGATAGGGGTCTTAAAATACGGTCGTGGAAATGCGAGTTTCTTGGCCTAGTGGTGCTGCCTAAAGTGAATTAATTAATTTATACATACAATTTTTAAAAATACCATCAAATGCCCTTAAGTGTATGAACGTACGTATATTATATAGCAACCACCGACATGTTTCGGCCACTCGTGTGGTCACGCGTGTTGCCTTCTGCAGGGTGGCAAGAACAAGAATACAGTCACAATTATAATGTATTGCCGTCAGTCCACAGGTAAAAGAATATATAATTTTGGTTAAATTCAGTTTATCCACAATCTTTTTCTTGCCGCCCTGCAGATGGTCACATGAATGGCCGAAATATGTAGGTGGTTACTGTAATAAACGTACATTCGTACCCTCAAATGCATTTGTCGATATCTTTAAGCAAATTATATATCTGATTAATGTACGGAACATGGAACACATAGAACTAATTAACTGATCTTTATATGGAGCTTATTCACATAGGCCCTGTTCTTCATTGTTTTCATACTACGTGTTTCGCCAATGTTCATGGCCTCATACGGTATTATTGTAGCCTTCACCAATAGAAATTCAGAACAGTATTTTGTAATTCGTCATTATATAACTACCTACATTTTGTTTTGCGTTACAATCTTGCCTTAATATTGTGTTCCGTGGTATGTTCATCACAGCACTATATACGTTAACCTGTAAATACAGAACAGCTGCAACACTGTATACCGTAGAAACAAGGTTTGTTTCTGGTATATAATTGTAAATACCCTTACATAAAGCTGGTAAATAATAATAATAATAAATATCATAATAATAATAAATATGATAATAATACTTACTTACTCCATGGTGCAGAGTCATTCTTGAGAAGCTAACTGGTTTGCAGCTGGTCAAAAAATTCCCCGCATTTCACGGAACCCGAAGGTTCATTGCCGCACTCACAAGCGTCCGCCACCTGTCTCTATCCTGGGCCAGCCCAATCCAGTCCATATACCCAAATCCCACCTCCTGGATATCCGTCCTAATATTATCCACCCATCTACGCCCAGGTCTCCCCAGTGGTTTCTTTCCCTCCGGTTTCCCCACCAAGACCCTATACACCCCCCTCTCCTCACCCATACGTGCCACATGCCCAGCCCATCTCATTCTTCTCGATTTTATCACCCGCACAATCTTGGGTGAGGAGTACAAATCATTTAGCTCCTCGTTATGCAGTCTCTTCCACTCCCCCGTTACCTCGTCCTTTCTAGGTCCAAATATTCTCCTCAACACCATGTTCTCAAACGCCCTCAGCTTTCTTTCCTCCCGCATTGTCAACGACCAAGTTTCACTACACACAACCTGTAAATACAGAAAAGCTGCAACACAGTATACCCTAGAAACAAGTTTTGTTTCTGGTATATATTTGTAAATACCCTTACATAAAGCTGGTAAATAATAATAATAATAATAACAATAAATATAATAATAATAATAAAGAGAGCAACGCATTTCCCACTCCTCAATAGGTATTTGTGGATTACGTATAAAGGTTTTTTTTATTACGTAGTTTTATTTGAAATATTCCCTTACAATTTTCTACTCTCAACGAGTAGGAAGTTGCCCTTAAATCAGTAGTTCAAAAGAAACGCGTGTTCATGTAGTCTGTGGCGTGACATCATTAAACCACTCCCTGCTCTCAGACTACACGACACTTTCATTTTCACGCGGGTTTTGTCGGTATTTAGCAGTTTTAATATCCCATGAAGTTAGACGATCATCAGAGTTAAGTGCTGTAAAATTGATGAGCGCGTTCTCATTATTAACGTCAATGAATAGTTCCCGCCCATGTTATTAACAAAAATTGCGTTTAGACTGTCGAAGATTTCTCTTTCTCTTAATGGCAGCCCCATTACAATGTACCGGTATAGACGCCTTATGTGCAGATATATCAGTCAACTTTTTCTTGGCGTTTCTTAATTATTAAATACGTAGTGAAAAAAATCTTAGTCAGTACAGCATTGTTTTTTTATTAACTAAAGTGTTAAAACCCTACGTGTGTGCGTTGTGCTGAGCTGACACTAACATTTTCAAATGAACTTTAAATGCAGTTGTGCAGGTTGTAGATGTAACAGCGAGGTTTAAGGTTCGCACAGCGTTTTTGGTTAAGATTCAAATCTTTTGAGATGTTACGCCTTGTCAGCTGTTAATAGTAGCTGACATTTCGGATGAGCGTAGTGCCTCCATCTTCAGGGTTTTAAACTGCTTGGCCCTCGAGAAGGGGGCACTACTTTCCGCCATAATTGTAATGGTTTGCCAGTCGACGTGGGTCTTCATGCAGTAGAGGCCAGTTGAAATGTGATGGCACACGCGCAGAAACCAGATTTCGTCTTTCAGCGAAACGGACGAGTCCATTTAAATCGGCGGGGTCGTCAGTTCAGTCGACTACTGGCAGCTGAGGTGTGCGCATCAGCGGTAGTAATGCTGGATACACCATGTTCCGAGGTGGTGTGAAGGGTACTGACTACCCACTCCATTCGCCCGTTTCCCCTTCAATGCCCATCCCCCGCGTCACCGTGTGCCATCACATTTCAACTGGAGTCTACATGCATTGTTTTACTCTCTTGGTGTTGTGAACTTCAGTGCAAACGTTTCATATAAGCGCAATTTAGTGTCCAACTTAATCCACATGCAGATATATTTTCTTATAGGCCTGAGAATTTCACCCTTACAATATAATATGGCGTTTTTGTTTCCTGCTTGACCAATAAGCGCCAACCCAACGTTCCGCCCGGCGTTTTGCCAGCGTTGCGTCGTACGCCGCTTGTTGGGAGGTTGAACACTCGATCACTGGAACCAGACAAACGAGATCGCAGTGATAATAACCTTCAGAAAGTCTAACAAAAATTCCCTAGAGCGACGGGCAGGCGCTTGTCAGTCAAGCAGGAAAAGAAACACCCTATGCGTACTACTGCACTGTATTGTAAAGGTAGAAATATCACGTTTATTTCAGTATTAGTATATTTTTAATGTTCTCAAAAAAGGCCTAATGATGGATTAATCAGCCGAAACGTGTTACCTGATTTATACGTTGTGTATGATTGATTTTTAGAAAATCGATGACACAACGGGAGTGTGCCGTCTCTGTTTACATATGTTCAACTAGACACTTTCGACCCTCTTTTGGTGTCATTCTCAAAGGATGTGTAGAAAACTATTGATTACAGTTACAGTGTGATGCTTATACGAATAGTTGGTGTTCGACATTCCGGTAATTTGATTTCAAAGGCAAAAGTCAAGTTAAAGGAAACTCTTCCATTCAGTACAAGTAGATAAAATATTTCAACAATTTTTTTCAACCTAAACTATTTGCGTATCAACTTCCATGAATTCAAAGAAGTTTCCACTCTTGTTAAATGGCAGTACAGTTAATCTTCACGGTATTTCTTCTTGGTATTTTTTAAAAGAACGTATACATTACATTTAGTGTCTGTAAAGGGGAGACATCCTAAAATACTCTTCATTTTGTGAATGTATGTGACTGCCTGATCATGGCTGCATGAGTCGGCCGAAACATGTTGTAGTAAATATGACTATGATATTCACTGTTTTGGGTTACTCGGACCCTGTAATCGATATCGACATGAGTATGCGTGATTATATATATATACAGGGTGTCCCAGGAGGAATGTGCCAGACTTCGGGAGGGTGTTCCTTATGCTAAAATATACCGATATAACCCAAAACACCTATGTCCAAAGTGGAACGGTTACGGAGATAA
>Ga0123355_10007078_pt1 | contig 16721 bp, 9 predicted proteins | sample TergutEmb28metaG_3_FD_89872 | JGI IMG/M metagenome (GOLD analysis project Ga0123355, IMG submission 89872) | Embiratermes neotenicus P1 segment gut microbial communities from Petit-Saut dam, French Guiana - Emb289 P1 | ecosystem: Host-associated > Arthropoda: Insects > Digestive system > Gut ...
GAAAAAAATCCGAAAAAATATAGAACCCTTGTCTCCCGTTTTTTGTCCACCCCCCCTTAAAACTCAAATCGGGGGGGAAAACTTCCCCCCCCCCCCCCCTCCGAACACACAAACGTTGTCACTCAATTTTGAAATCCAGGTATAACACGTGCCACTTAAAACCAGCCATTAAGGTACACGTACCTCCATTTCTCAGGATATAAAATTCGAGGTTTTCCAGGTAGTGCCATTAGTAGTGTGGTCCTCTGGGTTCTGACAACATGTAATGTAATCCTGTGTTTAACAATGCTTTGGATGAATGCAATGTCTAAATCTTCAGGCAGTATTTTAGAATGGAGGTAGCATGATTCTCAGAAGTGATGGTAATTAGCCAACCATCCTGTAAATGAATGACTTTTATGAGGCCACAGTAAGAATATTCAGTGCTTAGTACAGAATATGTATAATTCATTGTTACAAGAAAGAGACTGATTTCTTACATTACTTAATATTAACTGCACTCAAATTTTTTTCTAAATGTAGTGACAAGACATGGATGCTAGATTTCCGGACCCTTTAGAGATAATATTATCAATTGTTGGAAAAGGCTTTCGCAGGCAGTGCTACGAGATCAGTGTGCACCTGCAACAAAAAATGCCTCAAACATTATTTGTTACATGACCGATAGTTTGCAGGGTAGAAGGGGCGGAACTCGTTTGTATCTGAAAAAGTCATCCCACATGGGCATGTAGACCCACTCGTCCCAGTAAAAAAAGAAAAAAAAAAACAAAACAAAACAAACAAAGTGGGCACAGGGAGTCGCGGATTGTGACATCCAACTGTTTGTACACAGTCAGCTCGTTCTTGGAATGATGTAGATGTCACTGAGTTCGTAAAACTCAGACACAAGTCTTCATTCGTAATTTACCGAAATTTCAGCATAAATTCTAGGATAGTATAGTTTCAAACTATCTAGATGGAAAATATTTGATTTGTACTGTATTAATGGCCTTGAAGTTTCAGCGCGCAAATATACCCCTAATTGTCCTGCGAGGAAGTTTTGGTTCATAAATATGTCGGAAAGTCAGATATTACTCTTACAAATAGCCCAACAAAATGGACAAACTTTAATGTTTTATTTACGGAGGTGAATATGCACACGTATATTCACCTCTGTATTTCATACATTGATGATTTCACCACAGTTCCTTATATTGGAGATGATAATATTGCCTACCAATTGATTTGTACAACTGCACTACTTCATTATGGACCACTGAGGCCCGAAACATGAAGGAGATTTGTAAAATTACGAGGAGATAATAGTATGGCCTACCGGTTGTTCGTATAATTGCACTCCCTGATGATGGACCAGTGAAGCCCGAAACATGTGAGTTTTGTTAAATTAAGACATTCAAGTGTGTGCATTTTGTTGGTCTAATCTGTAAAAATTATATAATAATGCACGGAATGAAGAATGTAAAATTTTTCAGATATTGGTATTACTGACTACCTAGAATCAGGTAACCTACGGCTTCTTTTCAACCTACTGGGTCGTGGGACAGCTACGAATATTTCGGACACTGTAAGATGAGTTAAAAGTTGGCAGCTGTTTTGTAGCCTTGTCTCTGATCTAACTTCTTCTAAATCCTGATTAACAACGGAGAAGAAGCCGACAAAGTTTGGAACTGTTTTATAGTCTGTATTCTATGGGCATATATTTTGTTGACAAACAAAGGCATACTTTCAAGCCTAGATAACAAAATGCCTGGCTTATCATTTATTAAAACACCAGCAAGGGCAACAAAGCTGTTACCGAAGATAGGAATCAAACAATTACAGAGGTAGTTAACCGGGTCACTAAAGACTCCAGACGAGAGACCAAAGAAAAGGAACTTGGATGGTGCATAAGAGACATTGGAAAGTGTAAGTCATCCCTTTGTCCTGTGGCGAAGTCCCTTTTAACATGAATGTACCAAAGACATACAATATAATTCATTTCTTTTCAAGCCTAGAGGTTTCTCTCTTGGAGAAAGCCTGGAGGATTTCAGAATGCATGACATGCGTGACGAAAAACATGGCAGAAAGACAGAAGCTAAAAGTCAATCTCTGCTCACAGCTGCAGTAAAAATCGCTCTGAAAAGTCCTGTGAGATACAAAAAATAATATAATTTTTGAAACTTAAAAAAATTTGGAATATACAAAATTCAAAACTAATGACTCATTCGCCTTCCAAGCTGACAACTGATACATGTAAGATGTTTATTTAACAACATATTTCAACAAAAGTGAGGAGCTTACCGAAACCTGGCGAAAATCTTACACGATCTGAAATTTAACCTCCGACTAACCCCCTGAACATGACTGTCGAATTATTCTGGATAGCCTAATTATAATAAAACCATCAGAAGGTAAAATTAAGAAAGTGGACGGGCCTAAGGCAAGTCACAATGATTTCGGTTCCCCCAATACCACGAAACTTGAATGTTTAGTCTTGCCAAACACGTGACCCTAAATTTTATAAAAAAACATGTTCATAGTCTGTAAAAACTTTGTTGTTAATTGTTAATTGTGGGCATTATCTAATTTTATTCTGTGACAAAAAAAACTAACACGGAGAGTACCTAAAGGAACGATCTAACCCAAGACCCTAGGACATTTTCAAACCAATTCCCGACACCATTTCAAAGATTAAAAGGCTGAAGTTAATTTAAGCCCCAGAAAAGAATTCAAAATTTATCAGTAACGAACGATAGGCTCAGTCAATTGTTAGGGTATACACTCCGACTGACAGAAAACTTATGTCGACCAAGAAATAGATGAAGAAATTAACATGCATGAAGACATAGAAGCCTCAACGATAGACACTGTTGCTGTTTTTGTTGTTGTTGTTGTTGTTGTTGTTGCTGCTGCTGCTGATGATGATGATTATGATAATGACGATGGCGAGAAAGAAATTAATCAGTTTATAACGTATTATTTTTCCAACACCTGGAGATTTGCAACAGAAATCCACCTTTTAAAGATACATTGCCTGAAAAACAAGGTGCCTCGCCCCAATGAAACACATAATATGGTGCACAACAGATATAGTATGCATAAGCTCTTCAAACTGTTGCATGTATATGATCATGTCACAAAATGATGCAGGCATCAAACAAAAGTCATAGAAACTAATTAAATGTAAACATGTGCACAGTCCGATGTGCAGAAGCACGACACACACAAGAATGTAAGAAGTTTAAACTTCGTGGCGGTCAAGCTGACTGCCATTAACGTATTAGCTACTGTTGCAGCATGCAGCAGAAAATACATGATCTTCTGTACAAAGCCCGACATGATAGCCGTCTCGTGTATGGTGTATAGTGTTGTATACACCCTGAAATATATAACATAAATACAGCCACGTAGCCATGACAGGAATCGCTGCCGATAACATGCACGCGTTCCTCCACGCCGCTTTTATGGGTCACTTTATTTTTATAAAAACAAACCAAACATTATCTTACTGCTAACACCTGATTGTGCTAATGTTTGATACTGCAACGTTTCTTTGTCTTGAGCTCGTACCTCGTGGACAACACACAATCAACATCTTCCATTACTTTGACCATAATTATGCAATCTGGCTTACGAAAGTTCCATAGAATCTTCCAAAGCCAGTTTTCCATACAGGTTAATCTAGTCCTTCCTCTTTCAATTTCCAGTATCTCTCCTTCCTATAAGGTCATCCAGTAGCTGTCTCTGTCTTCTACCTCGTCTTTCCGTCGCTTCCTTCAATAACGTGTTTTAGAGGCCAGTTCCTACGCAACATGTTGCCAATTCAGTTATCATTTCTTCTTTTTTTTTGTTTACGGGATATTCCTCTCCTACTAGGCTCTTGGCAATGCTCCTTCATCTCTCACACGATCGGTCCTACTAATCTTCTCCATCTTTCTCCGGCACCACATTTCAAAACTTTCCAGCTATTTCTGATCTACTTTTCGAAACCTCCACGTTCCAGAACCAACCAGTAAAATTCTGCAAATGAAGCATTTTTACTAGTTTCTTCCTTAAATTTCAGTCCAATTTGCTAGTGTAAAGAGTCTTCTTGTTGAATGCTACTTTTGACATTGCAATGCTGGATTTAATTTCACTTGTACATGTATATCTTGCATCATTTGTTATCCCATACTTCAAGTTGTTCTTAATATACACTGTATATCAGTACGTAGGATGATCTCCTCGAGATCTTCATTACTTTAGCTTTCCCCCATTCATTTCCATTTCATTGCATCTTCCAATTGTTCTTCTAATATGACAACTTCCGATTATTATCGATTGCTATGGATGACCAATCATTACCATCGAACCGAGTTCGAAACTGTTATTATAATTTACTAACTTTTTTTATGGAGAGGCGTTATTAAAGATTCAAGTTGGATGGAAAAGGATAACCTCAACAAAAACTCAAATTGGATGAAAAAGGATAACCTCAACAAAAACTCAAATTGGATGAAAAAGGATAACCTCAACAAAAACTCAAATTGGATGAAAAAGGATAAACTCAACAAAAATTCATTTACGCCCTTGAGTAAAGCATGAATTTTACGGTACCGTTTCTCACAAAAGCGGCATCTTCTCAACTCATTAGGTGGAGATCTCTTGTGTCGAATTTCATCAAATAATTTAAGAGATATTGACGAGTATGTGTTGTCGTTCCTGTACACTCTTCAGTAACCCGCTGTAGTTACTAATTACGAAATTCACGACTGTTCGACAAACTTTTGAAAGAATTCCTGCATATAATTTGATATAAATCTGGCAAAAAGAGTAGTCAATGTCACACACAGATGGAAAAACTGATGGTTGGACGGACGGACAGAGAAACAGAGTGAAGAACAGAGGGATGGAAGAATAGAACCGGAAAGATGTGTTCTCCATACAGGGCTCTCTTACATCGTACAGAAGACCTAATAACAACACAGTTACTCAGTTGGTTGTTCATCTTTGCTATTATTAACTAGAAGTAATTTAACAGTCTTAAATATTTCACCAACGAGTAGACAAAAAAATAAATAACACAATATTCGAAACTGGAGTAATCGTATACATATCTGAATTAAATAAAAAATTGTATACTTTTACTGAAAATACGATCTAGTTAGAACACATGAATGAATTAAATATAATTTGTTTCTTTTTGGGTAATTCCCCGGCGTCTGAGTTTTAATTGCCGACGTTTCGGAACTCACTGTCGGTTCCATCTTCATAGGCAGGTGAATGAAGTATTCACCTTTCTCTCCATTCACCTGCCTATGAAGATGGAATCGACAGTGAGTTCCGAAACGTCTGCAATTAAAACTCAGACGCCGGGGAATTACCCAAAAAGAAACAAATTACATTTAGAACACGGCGAAAGCTTAAAAACATGAATTAAATAGTTCTGAATTGATGCAAAATCATATTCTATCATCCACTAAGAGAAATTAATCACAGAATCCAAACTTAGTACTAACAAGCGAAAATTTACGAAATTTCCATGCCGATCGTAATAATTATAAATCATAATTTTTTAAAATCAGTAAAAAATTAGAAGTTATAATTTATATTGTGCTCCGTAACGAGAAAGTGTAATTATAGTGCAAAAAATAGTGTAGATAATCATACTGGAAAATCCTGCTTGATTAAGTCATCATATATTTTAAATCCTTCTGCTAATAAACGGTGCCTTACAAAGTCTAAAATTGTTTACGAATCAAACTTAATACAAGACAAAACACACTTACTTCCGTCAAATATATATATATATATATATATCGGGGGGGAAGCAATGGCAAACTACCCCCAAGAACTTGCCCAGGATGCAGTGTGCCAGAGCCATACCGGTCACATGACTGGGCTCTGGTTCCTGCCAAGCCCGGCCTTCGAGGTTGAATACTAATGAATGAATATATATATATATATGTCTGGGAGAGAAGAAAGGAAGGACAGTGAATGAGACTTCGGAGGCCACCTATTCGAGTATCGCACTTCTAGGAAATCAGATGTAAAATACCATTCCTTTGAGACTACGAGCTGTGCATATGAGACGCCTGACAGTAACATTAAACTCGTATATTTGATACTGAAGCAGTCAAACAAATATCATGGACATGCATTACTACATATTAAAAGAGATGATCACACCAAATCTGTCTCACTTAAAACCTGTTACATTAAAAATTAGAATTCATATTTTTCCTTCAAATATTTGCTACCACCATCGGAAAACAGCCCGAGTGACGAGAATTTATCTGCCTGTCTCTTATCTCTCCCTCCTCCTTTATATAAATATCTATGATAACTCCTTGCCTGTCTATCTCTCTCCGTCCGTCATCTACCGACTCATCCGTGCATTCTTCATTGTTCTTCCATTAATCATTCCACCAATGACAACACAAAAGAAAATATCTAATTGAAAAACACCCGGATTTTTATTTACTCCGGTATCCAATACCCTACTTAATATAAACTGGAATATTAAATCTAAAGCAAATTCATTCTCTCACGATGCAATCTATTAGATTAATTTTACTTATTAAAATAGCTCAACGTTAGATTCATGCTTGTTGAACATCCTAAATGAAGAAGAATTTAGTTATTTTGTAAATATACAATAACAAAGTGGGGACCGCGGTAGCACAGTGGGTAAGGTGCTGTGCTACACATTGAAAGGTCACTGGTTGGATTCCAGGTATATATTACATTGGAATTTTTCATTGACATAATCCTTCCGATCGCAATATGGCACTGGGGTCGAATCGGCCTCGAAGAGAATTGAGTACCAGGAGCATTTCCTGGTGGTAAAAAGCGGCCGTTGCGTAAGGCTGACAACCTCACCACCAACCTGGATCATTGTCACATAATCTGGGAACCTTAACTTCCTGGAACCCTCTGGGCACCTCAGGCCTTCAATGGGACTGATTTACCATTTTACAACAACAAAATTTTCTCTTGTGAAATAAAAATGAAACAAGTAATGTCAGATTTATCTTACAGCCAAGCTTTTAATCGATGACACGGTGTTTTGGTACCCCACACCGTAATTAGAATGTTCCCTATTCGAATCTCGGCCAATAAAATGCTATTTTCTCTCAGATTCTTAAGACACGTCCCAGTCTCACCCTTCTACACATTTCCACCACGGTAGTCAGTAGTATCAGACTATTCGATGCTACGCAGCGAGACTAGCGGATACCGTCTTTAAAGGGTTGGTGAATAAGCAACAACAGTATGTATTTGTTTCATAATGTCACGGGAAGTAATTAGCTTATAATGTAAAGAAGTTGAATGCAGAGGGATGCTGGTATCAGTCGGGAGGTACTCAATACGTTGACTGTACTGAATACTTTTAAGAATTCAGGCACATGCAGTGTCATGAAATACTACATCGCGGCTTGCTTCCGAATCATTCAACTAACACCGGATATTATCAATCATTAGATAACGAGTTTGGTAGGAAAGCTTCCGTCGTCCAGAACAGATTCCGCAAATGAACAAGGATCACTACATTCACATGTTAGCTCCTCATCGTTCATAAACATCTTTATATATTATTGAACACCATAGGACTCCTGCATCTAAAACTGTTAAATAAAATAATAATCAGTGCTTTTACAGAACAGTGACAAAATACAGAAAAATTTTAATTGATGGACGTAGTTCGTGAAACTGAAATACAGTAATGGTTAAGATAACGCAAAAAAAAGGAATTTTTTGTCATTTAAGACTTAAAACTGGTTTGAGAAATAATTTGAAATTAAACTCAATATCGTTGACCAATTTGTGTATTTAGATACAAGGTACTCCGCTTTTAAAGTGTTTCAAAAGGCACGTAATATATCTTAACGAATGTTAAGATACCACGAAGGATACCACAGTTTAACAATTTTTTCGTAGAAAGAGGAGCAATAATTACTTTGATGAAAGGGATTTACGAGCGAAAGTTCTGCGGATGTTAGATACGCTTGAAGCGAATTTCCTAACTTCGAAAACTTTTTTCTTCTTGAGAGTTAACAGGCTTTCTTTTAGCCAGGAAGCATCAAGTTTCCTCTTTGCCCTTTCGTCTTTGAAAATATTCTCCATCCAGGCTACTTAAGTTCCATAAATATTAATTAAATAACGAAAGGTCACTACATAAACAGTGACGCTATCTAAGGCAAAAAACTTAGAGAATTTTTTTGATCAGACGATCTGCAAAGAGTGTGATACAGTGCCTGAAATAAAGAGGACGACAGTCCTCAAGATATTTTTCTATAAAAATTTGACATTCATCAGTTGTGTTAGATGAGTAACAATGACTTGATGTTAAGAACGATAAGCTAGTGTACCCCATTCTGAATGCCTGAGCGAAGTCCTGAAAATGTCGAAGATTTCGACAGACAATTCCAGTACAGCTTTTGTGTGAACACCGGTACAGCTCTCCTTATTCTTTCCTCACATTATAGTGGCAGATATTTATTTTCGTTTTGAAATAATACATTTATATACTTATTATCACCTTAACGCGGGAATGGAGGAGATTGCATAACGAGGAGCTAAATGATTTGTACTCCTCACCCAATATTATGCGGGTGATAAAATCGAGAAGAATGAGATGGGCTGGGTATGTGGCTCGTATGGGTGAGGAGAGGGGGGTGTATAGGGTCTTGGTGGGGAAACCGGAGGGAAGGAGACCACTGGGGAAACCTAGGTGTAGATGGGTGGATAATATTATGATGGATCTCTAGGAGGTGAGATGTGGGTATATGGACTGGATTGGGCTGGCCCAGGATAGAGACAGATGGCGGACGCTAGTGAGTGCGGTAATGAACTTTCGGGTTCCGTGAAATGCGGGTAATTTCTTGACTAGCTGTAAACCAGTTATCTTCTCAAGAAGGACTCTGCACCATGACGTAATTAAGTAAGTATTATCACAGCGCAGATTAGTAATAATATACCAGGCCCAGACACAAATATCACGTGGGGATAGATTTAAAAAAATAAATAAATTTTTTCCAAAACGAATATATTACACCGAAAGTAAAATAATTTCAAGATGGCAGCTCAGAATCTCTTTTAATTTTCTATTCGTTACCAATGACTAATTTCCTACATTATTTTATTTTGGAACCAGTAGGTAATATAAAAATATCTCTTGAAAACCAAATTCCCATAGACACGACAAATTACACCGTAAATCATAAATTTAATTTCAGCGGCGTTTATATTTAGCTGGATTAAAAATTTTTGTAACATCCTTATTTTGACTAAAGTTGTCTTTAAATAATTCAAAATCAAGTGCACCGTATTCTACGGCTTAGGCTGTTATGTTTAACTCGCAATCATTTGTAACCCCAAGTTTATAAAGAGTTTGAATTTGCTAAAGTTAACCATGCACATCATTTGAATTTGCCGTAAGAACATATACGATACATCGGAGAATATTTCGCAACGCAATATTTAGAGTTATTCATTGAACAATAAGCGAAAATTACTATTGGCTATACAGATTGCTAACTTCTCGGATATGGTACTACGTATTATAGAAACTAGTGACCATCTCTTCGGGGACAATTGCTAGTTGCATCTTAACAATAAAAAATAAATTATTTTGGCAGTTACTTTTTTTCCGTTTGCAGAGCTACCAAATATTAAATTTTTGCGATCCGGGATACGCAAAGGTGTTTCTGTATTTATTTATTCATTTGCACAATTTTCTTTATACCCCAAGGAAATTATGTGGGGAAACTACAAGCGAAAATTAGTTGAAAGAATTGCTGCCAGCCAGCACTTACAGCAATGAAGTCAGGAATGCCTAACAGAGATGAAAGTTTAACTTTGAGCGCCGCAAAATCTACAATTCCACTGCTAATTAAAACGAAATAGACAGCCTCTTCAGCTGGGTATAAATGTTGTATTTTGTAAGGACAGGGAAAGAGAATGGGCAAAATATGTCTTGAATTTACTGAATTTGTTGTGCCTTTTAACAGCACGAGAGCTTTGCCGCCTATCATAAAATTTCGCTGTAGATAACAGTATTAAGTTCAATGTTAACACCTCCTTACAATAAACAGAAGGAGGTATCAAAGGCTTCTTTTTAAAACTAAATACAGCAATTACTCTCAGCAAGTCAGAAGGTAAGATCTTCAAAATATTCTTCACTTTGAGTTATGCCGGAGCGGTGAAATATTTTTGACACACCTCAAGATTATTTTTGACTGTTTATGAAGAAACAGAAGATTGGTAAAAGTACATTTTTTTCAACTGATATTGCAAATAGTCTACCTGCTTTCAAATGCACTCTCCATTAAAGGTGAACCGGAGTATTAGGAACCCTTAAAACAAATATTATCAGTTGTAAAATAATAGTATTATTAACATTGTAATTATTCACCAACGCTTTCGGTCACGTGTCGGGCGACATCAAACACGCTCAGAGGGATTGGACTTAAAGTCGAAAAATTCTAGCCGATATTGACACTGTGCATATACTTATACCAATAGAGGGAGTTACACATATCTTTGTTATTACAGATTGGAAAAGGAATGATATTTGTGTTTACCTGAGAAGTAGTGAAGAACACAGCCACAGAAATGATAAATGGTGCTAAAATGAATTTCCAGGACGGATCTATTAATAGAAAAAAATGAACACCCCCCCTCCCCCCCCCAAAAAAAATTATTTGCTTGCCTGAACCCGAATCTCCGTGTTTCCTCCTGCTATGCTTCAATGCAGTTGTTCATTAAAAAAACATATCTGCGCGATTTTGAGCACAGCCAAACCAATTTTCTGGTGATTCCAACTACTCAGCATATCTTGTTCATTAGAATTCTGTAATGACATATAAAGAAAGACCATAGCACACTGAATATGTAATTATATTGTTTTATTCACGATACCCTACTTAGTATGAACTTTCCTCTAGAATATTGTTTTAAAATAATTTAGTATGTCTGCGCCCTACACCCCGTGTCCTTTAAGATTCGTGTCTTTCGAATACACTTCAACATTTTAGCAAGAGTAATTTGTATATCTTTATTAGTCTTTTTCTCATGGCTCAACAGCCTTAGTGGTCCTAAGACCCTCTATGAGGTTTCTCTACAACAATCAGTCACACCACATTCGGTAGGACTTCTTTGGACGTCTGATCGGCCCGTCGCAACACATAACTCACACAAGAGACAGACAGCCATGTCCCCCGCCGGGTTTCGAACTCACAATCCCAGACAGCTAGCGTTTATAGAACCAATGTGAGACGGCAGGGCCACTGGGATCGGTCACCATTAGTAGTAGCATAAGAAGTACAGTGACCCAATGGTAGCCTATGTTTATATTTCACATATATTCCCTGAGGATGGTTGAGGCCGACCCTATAATACTGAAAAATTATACTGTCTATACACGTTTGTTGATATTTGTATTTGTAGTATCAATAGAATTCTATTTAAGTAAGCTAGAGGAATGTAATCTACTGTTTAGAAGGCAGTCGATACAGCACAGCCGGTCTAGCGACTTGTTATGGGCTGGAGGGTCCTGGGATTGAATCCCGATATTGGTGAGATATTCCGTCATGTCCATACCGGCCCCGAGACCCAACCAGCGTCCTGTACAATGGTTACTGTTGTACTCCCAGTGAAAAGGGGCTGGAGCGTGGCGCTGAACACTCATCCCCATGCTAGTGACAAGGTTGCGAAAGTGTTGGTGCTATAAAACGGCCTTCCTTCTGTGCCTTTATAGGTACAGAAGGAAGGCGGTTTATACACTCGTTAATCTTTTAGGGCCGAAAAATAGAATTGTCTCTCGGGACCGATAGGGAAAATTAACAGTACAGTAACTGCGTCTGTTAACAACTTTCCACCCATGCCAGTGTGCTCCAGATCGGAAATATCTCCGGAGCATCGAAGTAGTTGTCCCGCTGGAGCCATTGTTCGTACCGCGGAAACGGAAGAATTAAACAGTTGTTCTTTCACTGACTTCAGCACTTGAAGAACAGTGTGGTGAAGTGTAATGAGCAAACATTCTTTCTCGAAATGAGCGATCACTTAGCCTTTGGAGACTGAGCTTACTGCAGTAACAATAGAATGCTGCCTGTGTTCCTTCTACATCACAATTTCATTGTTTATAATCAGCTGATCCGACGTTTCATGATATCCTCAGAGATGCTATTAACAGGAAATGTGATTTTTGCTTGAAATAATGCGTGCTAGAAAAGTCACACAATTTGACCTAGCTTAATTCAATGAAGTGCATCATGTCTATTCAGAACTGTTGGTCTTTGCTACCTATAGTCAAAGTTTTTACAGAAATTAACTTTGAATTAGATGTAGAGGTAAATAAAGTGAATAAAGAGGATAACCAGGAACAAGATCACTAAAATTGTTGTGACAGAAAAAGCCAACCCTCATATTGTGACTCCGCATGAAACACAGAATAAATCATCAGGAACGGTAAATGCGGCAGATTGCCTTTGCTACGAGCTGCAGCATGTATAAAGCTAATGAGCACAAATATGATGAAATATGGAACTCTCGGAGGAACAACCGCGGAAGTAAATAAAATTTCAGATGTAGAAGAGAAATAAAAACGGCAGCAGATGGTACTCTGAGAATCAAAAAACGCTTCACTAAAAAAAGTAAAGAGAACCTGCAAGAGGAAAACAAAAGTTGTACACAGGAAAATTGAGGAATCCTCACAATTATGTGGATAGAAACATCGTGAAAATAAGATGTGTGGTGATACTGAATCCTTGCACTGAGATTAATATTTCATCTTTACAGACGTTCAATGAAAGCTGCGTATATTATTTTATTTTTTGAGTAAGCCTGCGCAGTTGTCTTAAATATTTGCTTTCATTATACCTCCGTTTCGTCTAAAATCGAAAAAGCAAAGTTATTAATGATTGTTGAAAAGTCACTGTAGAGCAATTGTAACAGTACGTCTAATGCATTAAATAGTGTAACATACAGGAGAGCAGAATTCTCCAACCCTCCCCAACATGCATTATCCATACGGATTATATGTGCCTGTGTTTTCCTCATTCTTATGAACTACAGCAACCGCCTTCACTAGAGATGATTAAAGCTATCAGCAATTGCGTGTCACAGTCTGGTCATAAAGCTCACGCTTGACAATAAACTTTCTTCTCACTAATGATACTTCTGTTGAAGTGGTTTTAAAGTTCAAATGACTTACTGGGTATGCGTGAAGAAATTAGTTGTAACAAAATCAAACCCAGGTTTCTCGACACCAATAAATGGCACATTGAATATTACCAATCATTTAGAAAAACATTTTGTACATAGCGCTTTCCGGTTGGATACTTCCGCTTTGTGAATCACTGTTAGAACTTTTACAAGTCTCATAGCTTATCTTGATCATGACAACAATTGCCTTAAGTATGGAAGCCGAAATTAACAGTAACAAACCAAGGCAATAATATAACCCACAAAAACTGATTCCGAGAGCAATCTATATAAACATAATAGACTTACACGCTTGTAGATAGGGCCCTTTATGAAACAAAACTGGAAACTACAAGAAAAATAATGAGCGAATAACTTCTCAGATTAATTCACTAGACTTACTGATGATAAGTTCGCAATTTACCATGGAAGAGCAATTAATGCGAACGATACGGAAGAAGCTTCATTAATATTCGTCAAAAAATAAAGCACAATATAAGTGTGAAGAGAAAATAAAATTCTCGATTATGCCTGCTGAATGTACGTGACCACGTTGTGAGATAGCTATTTGTACAGGCATAGATATGCGGATAGACGCAAAGCCCACAGCCATGGTTGCCACAATATATTACAATCCAACCACACCCCAGAACTAAAATTCGTGACGTGTGTTCGTATTTTGTAAAGGTACAATAATATAGCTTACCTTATGTCAGGACAAAGAATAACAGGAATTGACATTATTCCTGTGAGAAACTGCAGACAAAAGCAGATTGAAATAGAGACAGATAAAAACTGGATATTTAAAAAAAGACAAAATTAAATATTTAGAGCAGATTGCCTCTCCTGAAGACCCAGCATATGTGCGGGTGAGGGTCATGAAGATAAGCTGTGGCTTTCTTCTCCAAACACTTTAAATCCTAGATGTCAATTAGACAACAGGATTGATGAATTCGGGGTCTATCTGGAAAAATTACGAGAATAATTTTTTTTTTTGACTGTCCTTGCTGTGTGTCGAAATCCAAATTTCCAAAGCTCCAGCAGTCTACCGACCGAAAAATCTGTATCAAATAATAGGCCTATATCAAATCGTGCTTCACTTCAGGTGCTCACACCTTTACTGGCAAACATTATATTTAACCAAGTTTTATCAAGTTGACTTGAAGGACGAAATATTTTACGGACAAAATAAAATATATATGATATCAATATATTAGTGTTAGTGGTTTGGTTACATAAACTTGCATAGCCTTCACATAGCATCTGTTAGGTCCTGGAGTGCAGATAAAGTAAAAGAATTTCTCCAAAACCGGAACAATATAACAAACTTATTAAAAACAAGTGCTCTTACTTCTGAGAGGTTTAAAACGAAGCGTTCAATTCAGCAGCAAATATTTTGTTTCTCCAATTCAACGTTAGCTTTACATTTATTACCAATTGTTATAATGGAATAAATCATTTCTTTCAAACTTATTAAAATAGGAAAAAGAAAATTAAAATGGGGAAGTGGGAGGCGAGGGCAGGTAGCTGGTGATGAACACTACATTTTGCCTTTTCTAGTTCTGGTAAGTGTAGATTGGCGAGAAGGGAGCGCTTTTTAAAGTGAAGTAGGCAAAATAATGGAATGTGATCCATGGGACAGAGAATAAAAAAAATTTAACAGGTTGGACGAGGGTTTATGAAAGACTTATTTACCTCAGGGCGACTATAGTTAGGTTCGAAATGTTTTAAATTAGTGCCCACTTGTAGGCCTACTGGCCAAAATAATTTGGAAAAATAGTAAAGTGTTGAGAATTAGAAAGATGCAGAAATGGTAAGTAAATTACTCCGACTCTTCAGGATAGGAAACAAACTGAGCTCTTATCCTTACACAACGTCGTTTATCTAATTTCAGTGCTCAATTATTGACAGTCTTACTTCCAATTCGGTGCCACTTATATCAGTACGCATGTAGGCCTAATTTTGTTCAGCCAGCCATAAAATAAAATTAACTCTCTTGTATCATTCACCATTTACAAATATTAAAATTATTGTTAATTTCACATCATATAAAACCTTGCGAAATGGTCCATTACAAATCTTGGTCGAGTTGCCGGCTTTTGTGAGTAGATTGGCGGTTTTCCCCAGCCCGTCCCGGCATATGTCGGGACAGCCCCTCAAATAGCGTCAGACGGCTTACTTCCATTTCACAAATCGTGCTAAAATCGAGGCAGGATTGTATATGACAGTGAAAGCTTCGTAAAATAAATAAAACAAATTGAGAAAGTTTACACTCAAATATCTCTAAATATTAGTAGCTCGAAGACTAAAATTAATCTACCTACACCTCAAACAGAACGTAATTATAAGGAAAATTCGGTGAAAATTTCTTATAATGAAACCAAGGAGAAACACTACTTTCTGAAATTTATTTTTGGAATATCACTCTACATGTTTCGGACAGTATTACTATCCATCATCAGGAGTCTAGCACTGTACAGACAACAATAGGTATAGGTCATACAGGTTATGCTGACTGCTTGCTAGCGTGAACAGGATAGAATTACAGTTCCATCCTGATCACGCTAGCAAGCAGTCAGCATAACCTGTGTGACATATACCTATTGCTGTGTGTACAGTGCTAGACTCCTGATGATGGACAGAGGAACTGTCCGAAACATGTACAGTCATATTCCAAAAATAAATTTGAGAAATTAGTACATCTCGTTGGTTTTATTATAAGAATATATCACGATGCATGGTCCTCATAATGTCAAATTCGGTGAAAATTTGTAAGAAAATTCTTTTGTGTATTTTAATTATAAGACACAATGTATAAATAAATTTTATAAATACATTTATGTTAAATTCGGTGATGCATGAAGTAGCCACTATACTTTAAATACCGTGGAAGAATTTCTATTTCCAAGACAGACGTAATTTCACTTACAGTAAGGAACATATGACAAAAAATTTGTTTAATATAGTCCAATACCAGAACACAAGAGGAATTTCAATTATTCAGCTTGCAATGTGCAGTGGAGGGACACTGATGTCCATAAAACTGTGGAACTATAAAACGCACATTACTTGGGGTATGACAAAGGCGAATCTTACTAACGTTCTACATAGTAGGCCTACTTTTCATACTTCCGCTTGTACGGATCCGGATCCTGTGTTTTTGTAGAAGTAAAAATAAGAAGCCTGTAGAAAACAGAAATTAGTTTTATCAGAGCGGCCGCAAAATACAGAATGGTGGGTAATAAAAGAATGTAATTATTAAATTAAAGAAGAAACTGTACCTATGAAATACCAATTCAATAATGGAACTCACATGAAGATGGGGACATACGTAAACCATCACAAAGTACTGAACTAATTTTCTCGTAGTTGAATTTGTATTTTAGTAATGGGGCTGTAGTACCAAATGGCAGGATGATCAGTTAGTAATGGGGCTGTAGTGCCAAATGACAGGATGATCAGTTAGTAATGGGGCTATAGTACCAAATGGCAGGATGATCAGTTAGTAATGGGGCTATAATACCAAATGGCAGGATGATCAGTTAGTAATGGGGCTA
>Ga0123355_10007079_pt1 | contig 16720 bp, 15 predicted proteins | sample TergutEmb28metaG_3_FD_89872 | JGI IMG/M metagenome (GOLD analysis project Ga0123355, IMG submission 89872) | Embiratermes neotenicus P1 segment gut microbial communities from Petit-Saut dam, French Guiana - Emb289 P1 | ecosystem: Host-associated > Arthropoda: Insects > Digestive system > Gut ...
AAGCACCGTTGCAACGGGGCCACGGCCTTTGTCCAACTTGGCTTCGATGATGCTACCCCTGGCTGGCTTGTTGGGGTTGGCTTTAAGCTCCCTCAGTTCAGCCACCAGTAGAATCATTTCAAGAAGTTGGTCTATGCCGGTTTTTTGTATTGCGCTTACGGGCACTGTTATGGTTTCGCCACCCCAGTCTTCGGCTTGCAGGCCGTGTTCTGTTAGCTCCTGCTTTACCCGGTCGGGGTTGGCGTCTGGTTTATCCATTTTGTTGATTGCAACAATGATCTCGATTTCTGCCGCTTTGGCATGGTTTATAGCCTCGATTGTTTGAGGCATGACACCATCATCGGCGGCTACCACAAGGATGGCAATGTCTGTAACCTGGGCTCCGCGCATACGCATGGCCGTAAAGGCTTCGTGGCCAGGGGTATCCAGGAAGGTGATGGCCTTGCCATTAATGGACGTGCTGTACGCGCCGATATGCTGGGTTATGCCACCGGCTTCGGAAGCTTGCACGTTTTCGCTGCGGATAACGTCCAAAAGTGATGTTTTGCCATGGTCTACGTGACCCATTACAACAACAACAGGCGGACGCGGTAGCAAATTAGCTTCATCGTCAGGCCCGCCAGCAAACGCTGCTTCAAAGGCGTCCACTTCAACGTATTCTTCAACAAGTACATCAAAAGCCTCTGCCACCACTGTCGCGGTTTCGAAGTCTATAAGCTGGTTTGCGGTGACCATTACGCCCTTTTTCATCAGCACTTTTATGATATCAGCGTTGGAACGATGCAGCTTTTCGGCTAAATCCCGTATAGTGATTTCCGGCGCTACCGTTATTTCGGTAATGACCGGCACTACCACTTTGGGCATGATTTTCTTGACAGGGGCGGGTTTGCTGCGACCCCTGCGGTCTAGACCTTGGCGATTTTCTTTGCCAAAGTTATCTTTTTTATCTTTTTTAGCCGAACGAGCTTGTTCACTTCTGCCCCATTGGGCTTTTCTTTCGTCCTTGGTTGGGTCGGTTTTTTTGACATCTGTGCGACCTACCGGGCTACGGGGGGCACCGGGCCTTGGTGGACCCGCCGGGCTACGTCCGGCCGTTGGGCCTCTACCACCCATTGGGCCACCGGGACCGCGGCCACCAGCTGGTGCACCACCCGGACTACGACCGGTCATTGGCCCTCTGGGGCCGCCCGGACCACGAGAACCATCAGGACGTGGGCCAAAGTTGGGCCTTGTACCGTCGGGGCGTGGACGGTTTTCATATGGGGGCCTTGAGCCATCTGGACGGGGGCCGTAACTGGGCCTTGTGCCGTCTGGTCTTGGGCGGTTTTCGTATGGGGGCCTTGAGCCATCTGGACGGGGGCCATAATTAGGCCTTGTGCCGTCTGGGCGCGGACGGTTTTCGTAACCAGGTCTGCTGTCGGACCTTGGACGACCACCTGTGGCCGGTCTACCATCCGCATTAGGCCTTGGGCGCCCGTCTTGAGGAGGCCGGCCTTCCCTATGAGGACGCGGGCCATCTGGACGCGCCGAGGTTTGGTTGCCAGCGGTAGGTGGTTGTGGTGCATCTATCGGCGCTTGTGCGCTTTGTTCCACTGGAGGTGTTATGTTTGAAGGTGCGGCTGCCATAGGCGTTGCCAAATCTGCCGTGGCTGCTCTTGAATCCACAGTTGTTTCGGGGCGAGGCGTCTGCGACTGACTTCCCTCACCTGCCGGGCGTGGCCTTAGTGGCCTGCCATCCAGACCTACCGGAAGCGACTTGCCATCTTCGCCTACTGGGCGCGGCCTGCGTTTTAACGGCTGGCCGTCCGGGCCTAATGGTGGAAGGGGCCTACCGTCTTCACCTACTGGACGCGGCCTGCGCTTTAGCGGCTGGCCGTCCGGGCCTAATGGTGGAAGGGGCCTGCCGTCTTCACCTACTGGACGCGGCCTGCGCTTTAGTGGCTGGCCGTCCGGGCCTAATGGCGGAAGGGGCCTGCCGTCTTCACCTACTGGGCGCGGCCTGCGCTTTAGCGGCTGGCCGTCCGGGCCTAATGGTGGAAGGGGTCTGCCATCCGCACCTACTGGGCGCGGCCTTAGCGGCCTGCCATCCGGGCCTATTGGCGGAAGGGGTCTGCCGTCCTCACCCACAGGTCTACGCCTTAATGGCCTACCATCCGGACCTAATGGCGGAAGGGGCCTGCCGGCATCCCCTGCCGGGCGGGAGTTTACGTCCACGCCTTCTGGCACTTTATTGCCTTCATCGGCAACGGATCGGGATTTTATCAGTCGCCCCTCCAAGGGTTTGGCTTCGTCAGAACCGACATCGGCTCCTGCGCCGCCTTTCCCTCCCGGTGAAAATATTTTCTTTAAACGCTCAACATCCCCATCACCCAAGGAACTAAAATTGCTGATACTGGTGCCGCTCGCATCAAGTTTACTAATGATTTCCTTGCTGCTTACGTTGAGTTGTTTGGCTAATTCGTGTACACGAATTTTTGGCATCAAGCCACCTCCGAAACTAATACAAAACTTTCATTTAAATGAGGACTTACATTTGAATGAGGGTTACGCCTGTGCGCCGTGCTCAAGCACGGCGGTTAACCGCTCATATATTTCAGGGGGTATAGGACGCTTAAATGAGCGCTCTAACCCTTTAGATTTTTGAGCCTTTTGCAAGCATTCTGCACAGGGGCATAGATATGCTGCCCGGCCATGCATTTTAGATGTCGGGTCTATGTTTAACGCACCCGTTTTATCCAGAGCCACCCGTATAAGGGCAGATTTGTCTTTCATTTCCCCGCAGCCTACACATCGCCTAAGAGGTTGGCGGCGAGTCTTCAGCTGGGGCTTCTTCGTAGTATTCATCATAATACTCTTCGTCATAGTATTCGTCTTCGGAGTAATATTCTTCTTCGTCATAATATTCGTCGTCATAGTACTCTTCGTCGTAGTATTCGTCGGTGTAGTGGGCTTCTTCCGTGGCTGGGGTTTCGACCTCGATTTCGACTTCCGGCTTTTCTATTACAGGGAAGGTTAAGAAGTCTGTGTCTTCGGCCTGTGATTCGCTTTTAATATCTATACGCCAACCGGTCAGCCTTGCGGCAAGACGGGCGTTTTGCCCTTCTTTGCCTATCGCAAGAGACAGCTGGCTGTCGGGGACTATGACTTTGGCCGCCGTCTCGTAAGGGCTTACGGCTACCGTTACTACCTTGCTCGGGCTTAGAGCAGAGGCTATAAACTTTGCAGGGTCATCGCTCCACTGGATGATATCCAGCCTTTCGCCCCTAAGCTCGCCGCTTATCAGGTTGACCCTATGGCCGCTATGTCCAACACAGGCACCAACAGGGTCTACATTAGGGTGGTGAGTGTATACGGCAATCTTGCTACGGCTACCAGCTTCGCGGGCTATTGACTTGATTTCTACCGTGCCGTCGTAAATCTCAGGTATTTCTTGCTCAAACAGGCACCTCAAAAGATCGGGATGGGTGCGCGAAATGTTTACCATCGGGCCCTTGCTGCTTTGCCTTACTTCGGATATATATACTTTTATGCGGTCGCCAAAATTGTAATGCTCCCTGGGGATTTGGTCTGCCGGGTTGAGTTGCGCCTCAAGCCGGCCCATATTAACTATTACGTTGCGCCTGTCACGGCGCTGAACCACAGCAGTTGCCATCTCTGATACTCTGCCGATAAACTCATTATACAAGATTTCTCGTTCAGCTTCGCGGAATTTTTGGGTTACGACCTGCTTCGCTGTTTGAGCCGAAATACGGCCAAAGTTTTTAGGCGTGACCACAAGCTCGATTTCATCGCCTACTTCCGCACTTTGGTTGATTGTGCGGGCGTCTTCCAGGCTTATTTCAATCTCGTCATCTGCCACGGTTTCAACTACGGCTTTCTTGGCCATTACTTTGTATTCACCGGTTTCCCTGTCTACCGAGACGCGGATATCTGCGTTTTGGCCAAATTGCTTCTTGCAGGCCGATACCAGAGAAACTTCTATGGCTTCAAAGATTACTTCCTTATCTATACCCCGCTCTTGCGACACGAGTGTTAATGCCTCGATGAGTTCCCTGCCGTTGTCCATTTTTCCGGGTTCCTCCTTTTTGATGGGGGCTCTGCCCCTCTCACACATTTGCTACGCAAATGTGTTCGCATGATACCCCGCCGCTCCGCCGTGCTTAGCCCGGCTACGCTTCCTCGCTTCGCTGCGGGGCCGCGCTGTTTACGCGGCTCTTTAGTATTGTACAAAAGTTTATTTTTGGGGTTGGCCCCTTTATATGCATATTAAAACCTTATTCAAAGACTACTAGCCTGCAGGCTGCTATTTGTGATTGTTCTAGGTTGTGTACTTGACCTGTCTCTTCGGTTAGGGTTAGATTTCCATCTTGGTATGATGTAAGGTTGCCTGTGAATTTACGACGGCCGTCTATTGGGCCGTATAGTTTTAGAGTTATCTTGTGGCCAATATATTTGGCGTAGTGTTCGGGCTTTGATAGTTTGCGCTCTATGCCTGGTGAGCTTACCTCTAGATAGTAGGCTGCAGGTATAGGGTCGTGAGCGTCCAGTTCCGCTTCTGCTGCGCGGCTTACTCTTTCACAGTCGTCTAGGTCTACGCCTTCTTCTTTGTCTATATATAGGCGTAGGATTTTTTCGCTGCCTTCTTTTATAAATTCTAGGTCGTATAAGGCTACGCCTTGGGCTTCAACTATTGGGGTTAGGAGCTGTGTGATTTTGGCTGCCATTGGGGCCGACATTGGGGCGTTCCTTTCCTTTATAGGGTGTTATTTTGCGCTGGGCAAAATATAAGAGCGGGTGTGCACCCGCTCTTCCTATCTCGATAAATATGTGTGTATGCTTATTATACCAGGGTTTTACTTGGTTTGCAAATATTTTTTAGTAGAACGCATATTCATGTACTATTCAAAGCTAAACCGCAGCCCTGCCATTTTGCGGATATCATCCAGGGTTTGGATAATGCCTATGCTAAAGGCTTCGGTCAACTGACTACTTTCCTTTAAACTGCCTTTGATACAGCGCATAGCTTCCCTTATTTGGTACTCAAAACCATTTATATCAAAGGGTAATTCGAATATAACTGGTTCTTCACTGCCTACAGCGTACAAATTCATACGTTGGGCATGAAGGTAGCTAGGCAGGTGCAACCGTCCTTTTGTACCGTATATGACCCCTTCGGTTGGCATTTGAATCCCTATTGCAGAGGTCAAAGTTGCGGTACGGTTACCCGGGTAAGTAAGGATTACCGTACCAAAGTCATCTGTGCCATACTCGTTGATATTTAGGTGTGCCTGTATGCTTGTTGGGTTGGCGCCAAATACCATTGCGGCAAAGCCGATGTTATACACCCCTATATCCAATAAAGCACCACCGCCCAAAGACGAATCCAGCTTCATATCCTTGCGCGCGCCGGTAGCCACAAAGCCAAAATCGGCACGTACGTGTTTTACTTCGCCAATTGCGCCTTCGGATATTAATTGACGGATTTTGGCATACATAGGTAAGTGCATAGTCCATAAACCATCCATGATAAAAAGCCCTTTTTCACGTGCCATCGCGTAAAGCTTCTTTGCATCGCTTGCATTGGTAGTGAAAGGCTTTTCGCATAGCACGTGCTTTCCGGCGTTTAAGCATAGCAAAGTGTTTTCGTAATGGAATACATTGGGCGTTGCGATATATACAATGTCAATGTCGCTGCTTTGCACTAGTTCCTCATATGAGCTGTAGTATGCCGCCGCGCCATGAAAGGTGGCAAAATCCCGGGCTTTTTCTAAAGACCTTGAAGCCACCCCAGCTAAGACGGCTTCGCCTTGCATTTTGTTAATTGTTTCGGCAAATTTTTTGGCTATTGTGCCGGTTGATATTATTCCCCATCTCATAATTTCATCTCCTAAGTATATATTTGTGTTAGTGGAATTTTAATATCATTTGAAAATTACACCATATATATCGCAATTGTGGTCTATCAAACGGCATGACAGAATAAGGAATACGATAGGATATATCACAAAGATAATCGAAGTGGGGATGTCTACTCCCGTTATATATCCCTGAAATATAAGAGCGACCCAAACATAGGAAGCGATACTGGAAACTACAACCCATTTGTCCTTTTTTTTGGTAGAAGAAGCGGCAGACCCATGTAGAAAAACTGCAGGCAGCATTACTACTAACCATGGCAAAAACATAGCAAGATCTATAATAAGAGGCATCAGTGAGGCCTCGCATGTACATAATGCTCCTACATAATCCAGACATGACCCATATGCACCATATCTACAACTCGGGCCTGCGATAAGCGTTTCTGCAAACCCCCATCCTATCCCCCGCAAAAGAAACAATGTCACTATTAAAATCCCTACACCGAGAGAGTATGTTAATGCTGCTACAACCAGCCGCACAGCCAAAACTACTGCGAATGGGCGGCCGCTGCCATGCTCGGTAAAATTAGTTGGCATAAATGCATATCCCACGATGCTTAATAGTGGGTAAATGAAGGCCATGTATTTCACAACCAGCGCGACCGCAATGCCTAGTATGACATAAGTGATTTGCGTACTGCTTCGCAAAAAGTCGCTCTGCTCTCCAAGCAGTACTGGAAGCACCCATAAAATCGGCCATATTACTAAAACAGCAAGTGCAGGCGGCAATACATACGCCAACCATTTTCTTATTTCCCATTTGACGGTGCTTTTTAGATGCCTCATCTTACTGCCTCCATATAAAACTCCTCCACGGACTTGCCACCGGCGCGGATATCCTCGGTGCTTGCGGTTATTACACTGTCTGTCTTCAGAATAACTATTTCATCGAAAATCGACTCCAAATCCCTTAATAGATGGCTTGAGATAATTACCGTTTGTCCTTCGCTAGTGTGAGCAAGCATTGCCTTTATGGACTCGTGCTTAAACTTTGGATCTAAGCTTGCAATAGGTTCGTCCAGCAGATATAGCGGCACATTACGACACAGGCATAGCAGAATGCACAGCCTTTCTTGGTTGCCTTTTGATAGTTTTTTGATGTACATTTTTGGGTCTAGCTTAAAATCATGACAGAGTTTGTTGGCCTTTGTCACGTCAAAATCCGGGAAAAAGTCTTGATGGTAGGCGATAGCATCTTTGACCTTCATAAAATTATAGAAATTTTCCGGGGCAAGCATAAAGGAGACTTGCGAGCGGGTTTTGCGGGATACGGGTTGATTGCCTATGCGGATTTCACCTGACGTTGGCTTTATTATGTCCGCGATCAGCCGCAACAAGGTGGTTTTACCTACGCCGTTTTCACCAAGCAGACCTATTACCCTGTTGGATGGGAAGTGCAGAGTTAGGTTGTTAAAGATATGTTTCTTCTTACTGTATTTTTTGGACATATTTATTATGGTTACTGCGTTCATATTTGCTCGCCTCCTTTGATATTTTTTATCCGGTCAATAATTTCATCCCTTGCTAGGCCCATGTTGGTGACACGGGTTATAAACTCACGCACAAGCTCATCTACCATTTTGACCTTTAGCGCGTCTTTCACGCTCGTGTTTACAAAGCTGCCTATCCCTTTTTTTGTGTAAACCACGCCTTCCGCTTCTAAAAGCGCCATAGCCCGCTGCATAGTTAGGGCCGTAACTTCATATTGTACGCTGTATTCCCTTATAGAGCTTAGTTTATCGCCCTCCGCTAGCTTACCGGATATTATTTGTTCTTTTATGTTGCTTGCGATTTGCACATATATTGGTGTGTTTTCCGCAAATTTCATTGTTCACCTCTTTTTGTTTCACTGTGCTACTTATGTACTACAGTTGTAGCATAGCATTCGTTTTCTTATATGTCAACTGTTTAAGGGAGTGGCCGAAGCAAAAAAAGGCCACCCGGTGCATATACCAGATGACCTGACTTCTTGATTTTATGAAGTGTATTTAATTGCCGCCAAACACAAAATGCCAGCCAATCATCAAGTTAAGCGCCAAGTTCGCGCTTATATGTACAATTAAGCTGCCGGTGATACTTTTAAATTTAACCGCCAAAAAGTTAAATATGAGCCCTGCCATAACAAGGCCCACAGTGCAAAGCACAAGAATACCCGGAGAAACAGCACCAAATAAAATAGGAATATGATAGAACGAAAAAAGCAAAGCCGAATAAACATGGGAATAACGTTTCAAATCCATGCGGTAAAGGGACATAAACACAAAACCCCTAAAGAAAAACTGCTCAAGCGCGGCGTTAATCACCACGATGTAAATAAAAACAAAAAAGGCATTGCTGGGCGTTATGCTGTTTGCCGCTAACGCGTCAACAATATAGGCCCTATCCAAAAATGGCAGCAGTATCGTAAAAACGATTACGATAAAAGTAAACACACCAAGCCCTAGAAGTAAGGCATGCCTGATATTTTTCCTGTCCCCGTGCATAGAAAATAGAGACAGTAAGTCTTTAAATCTTCCACTTTTGGATATCTTGAAATACATAAACGGGCAGAGAATAAAGATAAAAACCTTAAAAGCAGATGTATACAAGTACGCGTTAAACCGGGTTTGAAGCATAATGGCGTGGAGCGCACAAGCGGCTATCGAAAAAATTGTGATTAGCAGCGCGTCTTTATTTTTCATTGTTTTACTTTGCCTCCTTTGCCGGCGTCTACGTCCGTTTGGTTTGGGTCTTGCGCAGAGCCCTACCACCCCGGCGCTACGCGCCACCCCTCCTAGGAGGGGAATTTTGTGTGTATCCTGCCAATTCCACTCCTTGGAGTAGTGGTCAGAATACCGTTGCTTTCTGGTTATTATCAAATCATCAAAAACGTAAATATCGCTTTTATCGGTATCATCAAAACTAAAAAAACTGATAATAATCCGTTTTTATCATCCCGTTAAATAACTTGCGCTTTGCGCGGGCTTTTTTCTTATATGCGGTTTCGAAAAACTCGTCGGGGGTTAGTACGTATACGGCCCAATTTGTGTGGTTAAACATGCGACCAAGCTCTGCATACAACTGCTCAGCTTCGCGGGCATCGCTTAGGCGCTCGCCATATGGTGGATTTATTATGGCTACGCCTTTTTCAGCAGGCAGGGTAACATTTGCAGCGGGCTTAACCTCGAATCGTACGCAGTCATCTACCCCGGCCAGCTCCGCATTGGCCTTGGCCAGTTCTATCGCATCGGCGGAGATATCTGAGCCATATATCTCCGGTTCAACGTCTGTGCGTATAGCGGCGTAGGCTTCCGTGCGCGTGGCTTTCCAGTAGTGGGCCTGCACAGTAGGCCAGGCTTCGCTTGCGAAGCTCCTTGCAAGGCCAGGCGCGATGTTTTTTGCGCGCATTGCCGCCTCTATGGGAAGAGTGCCGCTACCGCAGCACGGGTCCATAAATACTTGGCTGGGTTTATGACGCGCTATATCTATCAAGGCGGCGGCCATGGTTTCTTTAAGGGGGGCCTCATTGGCCCGGGCACGGTAGCCGCGCTTATGCAAGCCACGGCCAACTCCTGTTGTGTCAAGGGTCAAAATAGCGATATCTTTATGCAAAGACACGCGTATCGTATACTCAGCGCCGGTTTCTGCAAACCAAGAGACATTGTATTTCTGCTTTAGTTTTTCCACAACGGCTTTTTTGGTTATAGCTTGTACATCCGGGGTGCTGAATAAGCCGGATTGGACGGACTTACCCATTACGGTAAATTTGCCGTCCTTGGGTATCCATTCGTCCCAGGGCAAGGCCTTCACTTGCTCGAAAAGGCTGTCAAAGGTTGTAGCCGGGAACTCCCCCATTTTTATCAGCACTCTGTCTGCGCTTCTTAGCCATATATTGGCGCGGGTTATGGCGGAGGGTAAGTCTGTATTTTCCTTAGGGGAAAATTCTACACGACCATCGAAGCATTTTATATCGGCAAAGCCCTGGTTTGAGACTTCCCATTTTACTATGGCTTCTAGGCCGAATGCGGCCGTGGCTATTAGGGTTGGCATGTATATCGCTCCTATGACTTTTCAAAATGAATGATAGTTTTACCAGACACATAAATTATTATTTCCCGGTTGACAGGGAGTTTTTTATGCTCGCCTAAGTTTCTGCAGTATAGAATCTTTCTTTGCCCGTTTATGAAAACAGTAACTGTGTAATATTCGGCTTCTTCAATAGTAGCCGGCCGCATGTGCCTGTCTGTGTTTGAGCTTTTTTTGTATGTTGTCCTTCTTATCTTTTTTCTTTTAACGACGGCTACATACTTACGGCTAAAGCATAAGCGCAAGGCTTTACGTGTATGCTCCGGTAAAAAACATAATGTTACGCCAAATATGATAACAAGCAACATAAGGAATAATGTGATATATATGGCTAAAAGAAATGCTTCCGGTGAAGACAGTGCAAGCATAGGATTTCCTCATTTCGTATGCGCTACTGTACCCCTATTCGACAATGCGGATACGCCCAAAGTCCCCGGCGGCATCGACATAATGCCACGCACGAGCTGGCACTGGTACGGGCGCGGACCCACCTCGGCCATGGTCAAGCTGGTGAGGAAAGAATATTTCGTCTAATTGCTCGTACCGTATGCCCAGGTTATCACGTATTTCCAACCTCGCAAATGTAAACTCGTCAGGTCTTATTTCTCTTAGACCGTCGCCGACTGTAAGGGTAAGTATGTTGCGATCCCTTGGCAACGCCAGCATTTGCTCGCTGTCCTGGGTGTACAAGTAGTCTGTCAAATCCCAAGCGGTGATTCTTTCGCCATTTTCTCTTACTGCAATTATAGATAAGGATGTAATTACCAACGCCGGATCACCGCCGGTATAATTACGGAAATGCGGATATATGCTAACAGTAGTTGGTTGGTTAGGCCCTGATGTAAGACCGTGACTTAAAACGAGAGATAAGCGCCCGCAAAGCCTGTCGGCCAGGTTAAACTGCGCAAGCTCGCCGGCGGTTACAGAGTCTCCGGTGGCCGTAAACGTGAATACATAGTTATCCTGTAGAGGTAAATTCATAGATGCTACAAACCGTCCCATATCTAAAGGGCTTGCGACAGCACTGTGTGCCTGTCCGTCTTGGCCCCTTGCTGTGACGCTAATCTCATCTCCGGGGGTATGCGTACGAAGGGAGAACGATACTTCTACATCTGCTGACGATGTTGAACCGTGGTATCGCCTAATATGAACAGTTTCGTTAAAGCTTAGCCTTGTACCTTGGACAATTTGCTCGCTTACTTCATCTATCCTGCGTTGCAAATCCCATATCATATTATTTGTTGATCTTACATCCCCTAGTTGAAAATGAAAGCTTGAGTGAAGGTTGCCCAGTTGCATTTCTAGGTTCCTTACACGACGGTTTGAGACTATATTCATGATTATCAGTACGGCTATGCCTATCAATAGCAATGTGGTAATTACTGAGGATCTTTCGGTCATGATGGGCCTCCTTGTGATATAGGGCAGCTTATAGCAAAATAATTCGACTATATATTATCATATTATAGCGATGTTATCCCAAATCACTGCGCATGAAAAAGCGGCAAGCCTAAGCGAACCGCTGAAGGTTTTTTGCATAGATTTGCACCGCTTTTGTTAACTTTCTTCTTCAACTTTTTTTGGTCTTTGGCAAGCAGGCAGGTTTCCTCTGGATTTATGACTGGCTTGACAGGCCTCACAATCCTTGTTGCGCTCGCATGCAATCTTAGGGCATGGACAATTTGGGTTTAAAGTTTTTTCTGACATACCTATGCCTCCTTCGTTGGTGGAAAACCTTTATCATTATCATCAAAACCGGACTACAGCTGTAATCGCTTTTATCATTATCATCAAAACCAAAACTAAGACAACTGCGACGGATGTTTAAAGAAGAAATCCACCCGTGGCTCTAAGAACTTAAACTCGTGCTTATCCTGCATAAAAAATCTCATGGGCTGGCGTATATGCTCCCAATTCCATAGGTCTTCATTAAAACAAAGGTATTCTGCCACACGCTCTGTCCCTTCCGGGGCAAAAGGGTGTAATAACGTTGTAGCTACCCTTATTACATGGAAGGCATCTACCAAGGTTTGCGCACGCAAAGCCATGGCGTCTCCGCCATCTTTATCCATCGCGTCGGCAGCCTTGGTTTGCGCTACCCATACTTTGTTGGCTTCACGCAAGTATACATCCATCAAATCTATTACTTTAGAAAACTCAAAACGATACATGGCCATTTCATGTTCATCTATTGCTGTATTGGCGGCGGATAAAACATCCGCGCTTGGCTCGCATTCTGGCAGCACGCCGTCAAAATACTTTTGCAAGCTATAAAAACACGACCGTACTAGCCTGTTAAATACATTGGTAAGGATATTGCCTTCGGCCAGCGTTGCGTCAAAACCCTCCGCTGCTTTCCCTTCAAGTGCTGCCTTGGGGGTAAAACTCCCGCTATTGCTTTGAAGGGCCATATGGGCAAAGTGCATCCGCAGTTGCTCGGCTGTGTAATAGTTTAAATACTCTGCCGCACCGGGAGGCTTTTCGGCACTGCTGCTGCTGGCTTTCTTGCCTAGATACAAAGCATGGCGGTTGGGGACTATTACAGGCAGGCTAGCGTATCTGTCCCGCCCGGCAATTTCATTAAGGGCCATCCATATGCCCATTTCGGCTACGGCGTAGAAGTATACATTGTCTTCACCCACAAACTGATAAGCCCGTGCGTCCGGGCTAAACCACCAGTCTTCCCAGCCGTCTGTAGTACCGTTTTTCTGCTTTAGATATGCCTGAGAAAAGGAAATAGGTGCCCAAAGGGACTCCGGCCATACCCAGAATGTTTGGCCGCTAATCCCGTCTTTTTCCGGCACGGGTATGCCCCATTTTACATTACCGGATAAGCGGAAAGGCACCAGCGTTGTACCTGTGCGGAAACGCATTCCGTGGGCGCGTAGCTGTGCGCAGGCTTGTTCACGATCTTTAAGGACTTTGAATGTGATTGTGGCGGATTTGCTCTGCTCGTTGATATCCAGGGTATGGGCGGGCATTTCTCCACATGCTTTGCGCAGGGTATCAAAGTCTTCAGTTTTTACAAAAATTGCAGGGTCTTTTAGAAAATCATCTATATTAGAAAGCATGAATTTACGGCTTATGCCTTCGTCTCTTAGTTTTACTTGGCGTTCTTTTAACCCGTCTGCGAAGCGCTCCATATCAAAGTACCAGTTCTTCACTGCCTGCAGAGCCGGTTTTTTACCTGTTGTTACCGCTATGGGCGCAATCAACTCCTCGGGGCTGAATTGGTGCCCAAGGCCGCATTCGTTGGCGTACGCTTTTTCGGATTTACATCCGGCGATGGGGCAACGGCCCTCAACCTGCCGGTCATTTAAAATAGCACCGGTTTCTTCGTCACAAAATTGCAGCACTTCCTCCACGCGCAAGTACCCGTTTGCGTAAAGGGTTTCAAACAGCCAAACAGACAGCTTTGAGTGAAGCTCCCCGGCCTCCCCAATAGCAGAAGCGGCGTACAGGTTATGGCTTATGCCGCAAGCTTCAAACTCAGCCTTTTGCCGTTTGTAGTTGGCTTTAACAAAATCAAGTATACTGCCGGCATAACCGCCCTCGACCAGATATTCATGCTTTATCTCAGGCCCGGCGCCATAGCAGTCTGTACCGGATACAAATATGACATTCTCCTTGCCAATGCGGTCACGTAAAAAACGCGCGTAAATGTCCGCATGGATATGGCACCCGTATACATGGCCAAAGTGCAGGTTTTTTTCGCCATAAGGCATACCGCCGGTTACTACCGCGCGCTTTGGGAAATATGGGGTTGGGTTGGGCATCTCTATCACTCTTTCCGTATTTTCTTTTTCTTATAGTAGCATATTGTCAGGAAACAAGCGACTTTTGATAATGTACAAACAAAAATATGACCTCTAAAAGCAAAAAGCGCGAAAAGGTCATTACACCCGTTTCGCGCTTTTCGTGTTATAGCAAAATAATTCGAAATCGGTCTCGCCTGTCACCGAATTTGCCTTGAAGCGTTGGCAAATTCGGCTCGGGCGAGAACCGTTTCTCATTGATTTTGCTGTAGTAGCGGATAAATACATTCCTATCCCACATATCCACTCATAAAATCCCAGTGTATGCCAAACTTATCAACCAAGGATACATAACCAGAGCAATACGTAGAGTTACCCATAGGCGTTACTATGGTTGCCCCATCTTTCATTATCTCATACGCGGCATTTAACTCGTCAACTGTCTCAAACTCTACCAAAAGCGAAGTCGAAGACGCTTTACCATGCATGCTTTCGTTAAGCTTGCCTTCGGAGTCATCTCCCAAAGAGATTAGGTGATTGCCTATAACCATTTCAGAATAAAAGATAAAGTCCTTCTCGGCCTCGATACACTTAAAATCCTTCGGGTCAGCTTCCGAATACTTTATTTTAGTTACAAGTTTCGCGCCAAATGCTTTCTGATAGAGCTCTATTGCTTGGCTGCACTGCCCCTTAAAGCCCAGGCCAGGTGTCAGCTTTAGATTCGCATCTTTCTTTGGGGCTGATAATGTTCCCACAGCGTCCGCACCGTCATCGGCAAAGAAGAGGTTATACCGCTCTGTATTAAACCGCAACACACAAAAGCTTGGGTCTTCCGGGCCACTCCACATCTCGGCCATTGGTGCAAACCACATATCTTTTTTGGTTGCGGCATCGGTTACTACTTCAACCGTACCTACCAAGGTTATGTTGTACTCGCTAGAAGCAATGCACACACTTGCGCGGTCGCACATCCCCGCCCTCTTTGTTTTATTGCTATCGGGTGAGGTGCAAAAAGTTAGCCACTTAATGCCGTCATGTTTTGCAAGGGTTAGCGCAGACGCCGTTGGGTAGCCGTTTTCGTCTGTAAGGGCAAGCACACAATAACCTTCCATGCCGCCGCCTACGTAGTTTGCCTTGGAGGCAATAACCTCGCCTGCCCTTGTGATAATTTCTTTGCTCATTTTTCACCTTCCTAAGCAAAATCAATGATGAACGGTCTCGCCCGAGCCGAAAGCGCGAACGCCTAAACGCGTGTTTGTTACAGGCGAGGCTGGTTCTGAATTATTTTGCTCTTTTTTCGTATCGTATCACATCATATAAGACAACTCTATGTCTTGTTTGCGCCATAAACTTTTGATGAATTGCATGTGAGATTGTCTAAAGTAGAGTGGTGTCGACTTGAAATACTAAACTCTACTCCGGATATAGACGAAAACGCCATAATATTGTAGACTCACAACGTAGCAACTATAGCAAATTAATTTGCTTATCAAACAAAAGCGGAGGGAAAGAATGAGCATCATACGCGACGCGTCTCTGGCACCGGCCGGGATAAAAAAAATCGAATGGGTAAAAGGCTTTATGCCGGTTTTGACCCAAATCAAAGAGCAGTTTGAGAAAGAGCAACCATTTAAAGGCATGCGCATAGCCATTTGCCTTCACCTAGAAGCCAAAACAGCCTACCTAGCCCAGGTACTTGCGGCAGGCGGCGCAGAGGTAGCTATTACAGGTAGCAACACCCTGTCTACCAAGGACGAAATATGCGCAGGGCTTGCTTCCGAAGGTAATATAAAAGTATACGCCATTCACGACGCGACCGAGGAAGAATACTGGGATCATTTGAAAAAGACCCTAGAGTTTAAGCCTCACATAATAGTAGACGACGGCGGCGACCTAGTGACCCTTCTTCATGGGGAGCTGTCTGCCTATGCCGAAAACCTGTTGGGTGGCTGTGAAGAAACCACCACAGGCATTAACCGCCTTAAGGCCCGTGTACGGGAAGGCAGCCTTAAGTTCCCAATGATGGCCGTAAACGACGCTGACTCTAAGCATCTTTTTGACAATGTCCACGGTACAGGTCAATCTGTATGGGACAGCATTATGTACACTACCAATGTTATGCTAACGGGCCGCGATGTTGTAGTAGCCGGATACGGCTTCTGCGGCAAGGGCGTTGCTATGCGTGCTAAGGGCTTGGGCGCAAGGGTAACGGTTACAGAAATCAACCCCTGGCGCGCAATGGAAGCCATAATGGATGGCTTCCAGGTTATGAAAATGGACGATGCCGCAAAAATTGGCGAATTCTTTGTTACTGTTACAGGCTGCAAAGACGTAATCGTAAAGCGCCATTACGAAGTAATGCGCGACAACGCTTTCTTATCCAATGCCGGGCATTTCGATCTAGAGTTCTCCAAGCCAGACTTGGCTGCAATGTCAACCAAAATAGAAAACCGCCGCCCATTTATCGAAGGTTATCACCTACCCGACGGGCGTGTGCTTAATGTGCTGGCAGACGGCAAGCTGGTAAATATCGTGGCAGGCAATGGCCATCCCGCCGATATCATGGATATGAGCCTGGCATTACAAGCTATGGGTTGTAAACATATCGCCGATAACGGCAAGAACATGGCTCCAGACTTATATAATGTGCCTCTGGAATTAGACCGTCAAATAGCAATGATGAAATCCGCCGCTATGGGCCTGGGCCTGGATGTGCTTACAAAAGACCAAGAAAATTATCTTAACGGTACTGGTGATTGATTTTATAGTAATTTAAATACTCTGCCAAATTGATTTATGTACAAAAAACCCCATGATTTAGGCTTCCAATTGCCACAAATCATGGGGTTTTGTGCAAAATTAGAAGCTGTATTCAACTTCGATAATGACGCATTTGCGCGGCGATTACTCGCAGATTGAGGAGGTGTTTTCGCCGCTTGCCAATAAGGCAAGCAAGAAAACGCCGACGAAAAGCTGCGGGAA
>Ga0123355_10007080_pt1 | contig 16718 bp, 14 predicted proteins | sample TergutEmb28metaG_3_FD_89872 | JGI IMG/M metagenome (GOLD analysis project Ga0123355, IMG submission 89872) | Embiratermes neotenicus P1 segment gut microbial communities from Petit-Saut dam, French Guiana - Emb289 P1 | ecosystem: Host-associated > Arthropoda: Insects > Digestive system > Gut ...
ATATCGGTCCAAAACAGATGTGCAGGCAGAAAATTATCGCAAAATGTTTTTCCATATGTCGGAAGACGTGCGCGTACTTTTAATAAAAATTGCGGACAGGCTGCATAATATGCAAACCATAGAGGCAAAGTCGGAAGAAAAACAAATAGCCACGGCCCAGGAGACATTGGATATATACGCGCCGCTTGCCCACCGCCTGGGTGTTGCAAAGCTGCGCTACGACTTGGAAGATTTGGCATTCAAATACAGCGACCGTGAGCTTTATAATACTTTATCCAAGCAGGTAAACCTAAAAACCGCCGAACGTATTGAAATAACAGAACAGCTCATGAAAGAAATTCGTGCCGCTTTAGCAGCACAAGGTATAGAGGCCGTGGTAGAAGGGCGTGCAAAACGGCTTTACAGCGTATATAAAAAAATGGTGTCCAAGAATAGGACATTGGATCAAATTCACGATTTATACGCTGTGCGCATTCTGGTTGACGATATTGCGGGTTGTTATGCGGCACTGGGCTGTGTAAACGGGCTTTACCCTATTATACCCGGGCGGATTAAGGACTATATCGCAGGTAAAAAGCCCAATGGGTATCAATCGCTGCATACCACGCTGGTCGGCCCAGGTGAGCCGTTCGAAGTGCAAATACGTTCTTTCGAAATGCACGAAGTTGCGGAATTTGGTATCGCCGCCCACTGGAAGTACAAAGAAGGCGGCAAAGCCGCAAAAGACCAATGGCTGCAATCCATTATGGACTGGCAGCACGAAATTTCCGACAGCGATGAGTTTTTATCTGCGCTGCGGCTGGATCTTAGCGCATTCCAAAGCCATATATCTTGCTTTACGCCCAAGGGCGAGCCGATTAACTTGGTCAAGGGTGCCTGTGCCATAGATTTTGCATATGCAATCCACACGGCGGTAGGTAACCGCATGGTTGGCGCACGCGTAAACGGCAAGCTGGTACCTATAGACCATGTGTTATCGTCCGGCGATATTGTGCAAATTGTAACAAGCCAAAACGCCAAAGGGCCGAATCAGGATTGGCTAAAAATGGTTAAAACCAACCAGGCGCGGTCTAAAATTAACCAATGGTTTAACAAGGAAAATAGGGAGGACAACCTCCAGAAAGGGCGCGAAGCCCTTGAAAGATGTGCAGATGAATTAAAAGTTCCTCTGGAAGACTTGCTCGCGGAAGGGCGCGACAAAGATGTTATGGCGCGCTTCAACTGCAAGAGCATAGAGCAGTTATATATAATGATTGGCACCGGCGGCTTAAAGGAAAAACAAGTAGCCAACCACCTGCACCGTGAGTACGAAAAAGTTCAGCCGCTGCCAAGCGACGACGAATTGATGGCCAGTTTGCTGGCAACCGGTGCAAAGGCAGAAGCCAAAGGCAAAAAAAGCGGCGTTGTTGTAAAAGGCGTTGGCGATACCGCAGTTACTTTTTCGAAGTGCTGTAACCCTGTACCGGGTGATGAAATTTGCGGATATGTAACCCGCGGGCGTGGCCTGACGGTACACCGTACAGACTGCATAAACGTCCTTCACATGGACGAGCTGGACAGGCGGCGCATTATTAGCGCACAGTGGAATGTCCCGGAAACATCGAAGCAGAAGTATCTTGTGAACTTGCGCATCACCTGCCCGGATGGTAACAATTTGCTGTATGCGATTAACGACGTGCTGAAAGACGAGCATATAAGAGTGGCCACTCTTACCGCCAACGTTGTGCAGGCAGACGCCATATTTACCATGGGCATTGAAATACATGACACAGACCATTTGAACCATATAATCAACCGCCTGCAGGCCGCAACAAACGCGCGTGAGATAAGAAGGATTCATGCATGATATGCGTGTTGTTGAATCATGATTTTGTGAATGAAGTGCAAACGGTGACGCAATTGTTTTTCCCGAATGACGGTTTCCAGTTTGTTTCCGAACTGCCCGCTGAATATTCGCAGGGATACGCTGTGCAAACTGAAATGACAAAAAGCGCGGCGGTTGCTCATGTTATAAAAGATGGCAAAGCAATTGCGGAATATTCGCTGCCGCTAGACGGGTTGCCGCTTCACTTATCCCCGCGCAGAATGCTTATGCTTGCCTTGTATCACGCATTGCAAGTAACCGTGGGGGCATATACGCCATGGGGTGCGCTTACGGGTATTCGCCCGTCCAAAATGGTGCGGGAATGGCTGGATTTGGGTTGGAGCGATGAAAAAATCGCCGCTACGCTGGCAGACCCATTTTGCTGTACACCGCAAAAGGCGCAACTCGCGCTTGCGGTGGCACATGCGGAAAGCGAAGTGACCAAGCGGATTTATAGTCAAGCGGCAAACCCAGTGGGCATATATGTAAGTATCCCCTTCTGCCCTACGCGCTGTGTGTACTGCTCGTTTAACGTAGACCATAACTTTGCCAGCAAGGATATCCATGTGCAGTACGTAGCCGCCGTAGTACAGGAGTGCAAGGCACAAGCGGAACGCCTGCGGCAAATGGGTGGGGCTGCTTCTTCTGTATATATTGGCGGTGGAACGCCAACGGTTTTGTCGGAAAATTTGCTGGAGCAATTGCTGGATGCCGTAGGTGAAAGCTTTGGCGCGACGGCAGAATACTCCGTAGAAGCAGGGCGCCCGGATACATTAACCAAGTCAAAATTAGATATCTTGCGCCGTTACGGCGTAAACAGAATTGCCGTAAACCCGCAAACTTTGAACGACAACACGCTTTCACTAATCGGACGCAAGCATACCGCGGCTGATTTTTTTAGGGCATTTCACCTTGCGCGGAACGCGGGCTTCACATGCATTAACGCAGACCTGATATCAGGTTTGCCTGGGGAAACAGCAGACGATATGCGCCATACAATAGAGGGCGTGGCAGAACTTTCTCCGGAAAACATCACTGTGCATACACTGGCAATAAAGCGGGCCTCCCGCCTAAACGAGGCGAGAGGGGCGTTCGCCCTTCCCAATGCACAAACTACAGAAGAGATGCTTAGCATAGCAAATGCAACGTGTGTAAACGCAGGACTAAATCCCTACTACTTGTACCGCCAAAAAAACATGGTTGGCATGTTCGAAAATGTGGGCTACAGCAAGCCGGGGTACGAATGCCTGTACAATGTGGGTATGATGGCAGAAACCCAAACCGTACTTGGCATTGGTGCGGGCGCGGTGAGTAAGTTTGTAGAAGGCGGCAAAATTAGCCGGGAGTTTAATGTGAAAAACCCGGAGATATATGTACAGCGGAAAAGTGAAAGATATCATCACCATTAAAAATCGTGGGCAAGTTTACAAATAAGGAGGTTTTATATGTCTGCTATAAAGGAAAGAATTTTTGGGGCAATAACTGTTATGAGCGAAGAAGATGCTCCTACGGATGAGGAAATAAAAATCATAACCGCTTACAAAAACGGTGAAAAAGAGTACCAACCCTTCATAACGCATGAAGAACTAATAAAAGAGTTGGGAGTAATTTAACATGATTCAAGCACCAAAAGGCACCAGAGACGTATACGGCGAGGAAATGCGCATTTGGCACAAGGTAGAAGCCGCGGTGCGCAAAATTACAGATGCATACCATTTTGAAGAAATCCGTACGCCAATCATCGAATCTACAGACTTATTCCTACGCGGTGTAGGCGATACCACCGATATTGTGCAAAAGGAAATGTACACATTTAACGACAAAGGCGGCCGTAGCCTCTCCCTTCGCCCGGAGCTCACCGCCGGTGTCGCACGTGCTTACATTGAGCGCGGCTTGCACAACCGGCCGCAGCCTACAAAATTATGGTACATTGGCCAAAACTTCCGCTACGAAAACCCGCAGGCGGGGCGTTACCGTCAGCACTACCAATTTGGGGTAGAGGTTTTTGGTTCTGCAAATTATGCAGTGGAAGCAGAGGTTATATCCTTGGCTTGGTCACTCTTTAACGAACTTGGCATAAAGGACGTTACCGTTCACATAAACAGCATTGGCTGCCCGGATTGCCGTAAGGTTTACCACCAGCAGTTGCATGCCTATATAGATGAACGCATGGACTCTTTATGTGGATTATGCCATTCACGCGCGGAGAAAAATCCTTTGCGTATTTTGGACTGCAAAAACCCAAGTTGCAAAGCGCAATTGGTCGATGCGCCGTCTGTGTTAGATTCTTTAGATAACGAATGCCATAGCCATTTCGAAGGTGTGCAACGGTTGCTAACCGGTTTTGGAATCCCTTTTCAAATAGACCCAAGCGTTGTACGTGGATTGGACTATTACACGCGCACAGTATTTGAATTTTTTAAAGGCGATGGGTTGGCTATAGGCGGCGGCGGGCGCTACGACGGGCTTATTTCGCAAATAGGCGGCAACGCTACGCCTGCGGTAGGCTTTGGCATGGGCATAGAGCGGCTGGTACTTCTGTTGCAAAAACAGCAGGAACAGGATACACTGCTTTCTGCACCGGATATTTTCATTGGTCATGCGGAAGAAGCCGGGTTTATCAAATCGCAAGCGTTGGCGTACACGCTTCGCCAGCAGGGAATATGCGTAGAGACCGACCTGATTGGGCGCAGTGTAAAAGCGCAAATGAAATACGCAGACAAAATAAACGCCAAGCACACAATGATACTTGGCGGGAATGAAATAGCAAGTGGCGACACCACAATTAAAGAAATGGCAACCGGCAAGCAGGAAGTTGTACAGTTAAACGGGATTGCAAGTTATTTAACCAAATAAATTAATATTGTAAAAGGAGGATTCACATGAACATCATCAGAAGCAAAGTAGTGGAGCTTAATTGCATACCGGCCATCGCCTATAAAATTAAGCTAAAAGACGGCGGCAGCGGAATTAAAATTCACCGCACCGATAGAAATGAAACCGCCTTCGCAGAACTAAGCAAAGAGACTGGCCAGGCTATTTACAACGAGCGTATCAATGTTAAATTTTTTCCGCCGGAGGCATTTGAAGAAGCGGTTGAATTATTAGTCGGTCAGGCTTATTCCGGCCGTGGTAAAGTGCATATCGTCGCTTCGGATAAAGCCGACGATAACGAAATTGAAGTACCGGAACATGAAGCACCCGGTACTCATGAAGATGCTTGCGCAAACGCAGTGGATAGCGATGAATTTAAGGCTATTATCGACCACTACAGCGATGCATCCGGCAAAATGAATTATAAATTGATGAACAAGCAGTTTATACAATTTGCCGCGCGCAGTAAGGCTGTGGGCGACTTGGTTGCAAACAGAGCTTCCGAAAAGGAAATTCTGTTGCACATAGTCAAAAACCGTGCGGCGCACTTGGCCGAAAAAAGAGAATTTTTGTCGGATGAAGATGCACTTGCGCTGATAGATGCCATTGAAGATATCGACCATCGCGGTGCTTTCAAAGATTTGAAGCTGCATATACGAAAAATGTCGGCAAGGTAAGAAAAAAATTTCAAGTGGTGACGCTCAGTCACCACTTGAAATTTTTTGCATATTTTTACATTTTTTCAAAATTCACCGCACCATGCTTACATATAGGGCAGATAAAATTACTTGGCAAGGGTTCGCCTTCATATACATATCCGCATATTTTGCAAATATAGCCCGCTTTTTTCTCTTCTGCCGGCAGGGGCTTTGGCTTAATATTGTCAAAATAGTATTGATAGGTTGCGCTGGGTTTAGCGGACAGGGTAAAGGCTTGAGTGACATCGGCTATAAACACGGAGTGGGTACCATAGTCGAGTATATCTGTTACACGTGCGGAAATTACTGCGTTGGTGTTTTCGGTTAAGTAGCGTATACCGTTGTTGGTGCGTTGGTTTTCGTCATAACCTGAAAATTTATCCATATTTTTGCCCGAATGGAATCCGAAATTTTGGAACAGAGAAAAGGGTGCACTTTCCGTTAGTACAGACACGTTAAATGCTTTCGAATGGACTACCATATCATGGGTCAAAGCCGTCTTGTTTACGGCAATGGAAATTCTTATTGGGTTGTCGGTGATTTGTGTAACCGTGTTTATGATGCAGCCGTTGTCTTTACCGCCGTCTTTTGCGGACAGGACGAATAGCCCGTATGAAATCTTGAACATGGTGTTTGAGTCTATGTCTTTTGGCTTTGCCGTGTTGCCGGAATCAGGAAATGTTGCAGCCAGCATATCCGCCATAAGGGCAATTCCCGGCAACTGTGCCTCTTTCACGCTGGATGTAACGGTAAGCATATTATCAATGAAAGTCATATTTTTGCATTTTGTAAGTTGCGCACGAATCAGCCCGCCGCTGGTCGCCGCCCACGAGCCGTTTTCTATGATGGCAATCGTGCGGTTTTGGATATTGTGTGCAACAAGGTCGTTGATTACCGCCTCCATGGTTACAAATATCCCGGCGTTGTACGTTGTAGACGCAAACACCAAGTGGCTGTATTGGAATGCGGCCGCCACAATTTCCGACGCAGGGGTAACAGACACATCAAACATCACCGTTTTGATACCCCGATCCCGCAGGTTTGACGAAAGAATTTCCGCGGCATTTTCTGTATTGCCATATACGGAGGCATAGGCTATCATCACGGCTTTTTCTTCCGGCTCGTATGTGCTCCAAAGTACATATTTTTCCAGAATGCTTTGTATATTGTTGCGCCACACAAAGCCGTGCAGCGGACATATCATTTTAATTTCAAGTCCGGATGCTTTAGTCAGAAGCATTTCAACCTGTTTGCCGTATTTACCGACTATGTTTGTGTAATACCGCCTTGCTTCGTCCATGTAATCCCGCGTAAAATCCACTTCATCTGCAAAAAGTGCACCGTTAAGCGCGCCAAAGCAACCGAAAGCATCTGCCGAAAAAAGAATTTTATCCGTGGAATCATACGTGACCATTACCTCCGGCCAGTGTACCATAGGGGCCATTACAAAGTGGAGGTTGTGTTTGCCGGTACTTAGTGTGTCGCTCTCGGTAACTATTTTGACCCGCGCGTCTATGTCGATATCGTAGAATTGTTTGATAAACGCTAAAGTTTTGGCGTTGCACACAATGGTCATACTTGGGTAACGGGCGACTAAATCAGAAATAACCGCGGAGTGATCCGGCTCCATGTGCTGTACAACAAGATAGTCCAGTGGCTTGCCGCCCAGCGCATGGGTTAAGTTTTCCATAAAGCGGTGATGAACGGCTTTGTCTACTGTGTCAAACAATACGGTTTTTTCGTCTTGCAATAAATATGCGTTGTACGAAACGCCTTTTGGAACGGAATAGACTCCTTCAAACATGGCAAGCCGCCTGTCGTTTGCGCCTACCCATGTTAAGTTTTGCGTGATTTTTTTAACATTGTACATGTGATAACCTCCTTTTGTATGTGTATCAGTTGAGGGCAGTATAGCAGAAAAGGGGAAGAAAACAAAAATTTATTGACGTTGACGCAACGTAAACTTGTATAATGATTCATACGCATACACATTAAAAATAACAAGGAGGCACAGCAATGAGTAATAAAACGGAGTTGCAAAAAGTAAGCGCCGAAGCCATACGCTTTATGCGGGGAAAGTACGCCTTGGACGAAATCGGCATAACAAATGATAAGAATGTTCCTTTAGGCGGTGTTAAGTTCCGCAGAGGCGGCAAAACGGTTGTGGCTATTTATATTTATGACGACCGCTTCGATTTTCTGGTTATCTTCGGGAAAGCGGAGCGTGAAAAGTTTGAAGTACGGCGCAACGAGTTTCCGCAGGCGATACAAGAAATTTATGACAATAGCAAAACATACCACGACGGTAAATGGATGATGATTCCCGTTGCAGATTTAGATACGCTTGAAGCCGTCAAAAAACTTATCCTCATTAAGAAAAAGCCAAACCGCAAGCCGTTTCCGAAAGAACAAGCTATCTACAGTGATTGCGGGCATCGTTGCGACCTTTGTGTGCATTACACCGGTGACGCGATGAGTGAGGTGCTTCGCGATGAACTAAAAGAACGTTTGACACGGGTATACGGTGACTATTGGGGCGAGGATATGATGCTTTGCTCCGGATGTCATAATAAGTCGGACGACCCGTGTCATCAAAAGAAATGCGCCGCAGGCAAAGGGCTTGATAAGTGTGTCAATTGCGGCGAATATCCATGCAGGCAAGCAACAGCAGGTTGGCCGCCTAAAATAGAGCCCAAAAGCATATTGGCAGATGATGCCACTTGGGCGATACTGCCTTTTGTAGAGGGGCAGTATGGGAATTAGCGACTGCACATCTACACGTATTCACTGCGAAATGATGTGTGCAAAATTATAGGGGTGCGCATTGCGCATCTACAGGCTTACGTTATGGTTTAACATCTCTTGTAGGGCGGATTTCATATCCGCCCGAGCACATCATAGTCTTTGGTGTTTTATGGTGGATACACATTGTATGCCTTATAAAACCACGCCCAATGTGAGGTACTCTTTTAGACCTGATGGTTATGTCATTACATAAAAAATAAACATCTGATATCAGGCGTTTTCGAACAAAAATACACAGAATTTACAAATGTTACAAATTTGTGGCAATAGTTCGGCAAAAATTAGAAAAAACGTTTGACACTATATATAAAATCTATTATAGTGTGTGAAAGTAGGCAATGTTCTATTTTGTGCAAAAGTAGGCATTGTCACTTTACCACAAAAAATGGCAAATCACTGTGGTATCATCTCAGCGTTTGCCCTGATAGTGGTAGCAATAAAATTAATATGAAAGCAAAGGAGTTTGCAAGATGAGTTTGAAAAAAATTGCAACAGTAACAAAGAAACACATCAAAAAAGCAGTAACCGTGCTGTTGGCGATGGTACTTATGTTTAGTACAATGTCAGCGAGCTTGGTATTTGCCAGTGGAACGTCTGGAAGTACCGCAAGTGTGGCACTAACCAACGCCCAACAAGCCATCGACGCCATCGGTTCAGCAAGCATTTTCGCCAAACAGGCGGCGATTGATGATGCGGTGGACGCAATCAATGAAGCAGTTGAGGAAATCAATGCGATGCTCACACAAGTCGAGGAGGCCATCGAAAGCGCAAATGATGCCATTGAGGTAGCGCATATGGCCGCCGCAAGCGTATCTGCTGCTCACACAGCAGCGCAAGCGGCATTAGCGGCAGCGGGAGCTAACGAAACAGCCTTCAACACATCGGTTACACAATTTATTGCCGACCAAACCCCTGCAGAGGCAAACGCACTTGTGAGCCTGGAAAACGCTGTTACAGCGGCTTGGAACGCATATGCGACTGCCCAAAACCAAGCGAATGCGCTGGCCAATGCTGCCGCACAAGCTATAGGAACAGGTGCAACCGCTGCACAAGTGGAGGCTGCCATAGCACAGGCCGAAGCAGCTCAAGCAGATGCAGATGCATTATTACAAGCATGGCTTAACGCAGAAACTAATCTCCAACAAAACATAGACAGCACCCTTACAACAGCAGCAGAAAACAGACAGCAAACCCGTTATGATGCCGCCACAGCACACAGGGCCGCAGTTGAAATCTTGGTGGCGGAAGCCGAAGTATTCATTGATGCGCAAATAGCTATAGACAACGCAAATGCAGTCAAAGCACAGGCAAATGTGCAGGCGTACATTACACAACTGAATCAACTGATTGCAGCACTTGATGCACTTAATCTTCATGGTTATACACATACTATTTCCGGCGGCGGTGGTGCACACACGTTCCACATTGCGAATGCTGATGCAGAAGCACGGCAACAAAACCCAAATCCCTCACTTCCCCTTCATTATACCTATACAACGACTGTAAGACGCCTTGCCTTTCGGCCAGACCTGGTGGCATCTGCCTGGCCCGCGCACATTCCCCGAAATATGTTGCAGTGGAATAATGCGATTACATTTTTGGTAGATGGCTCTTCACAAAGCAGTACAGGTGCCGGTGCAGGACAGGTTAGTGGAGGCGCGGAACACGTGAGTTTAGCCGCAGGGCAACGCCTTATGATGCTTGATACAAGCGGAACGCCAATCCGGTTTAACTACACAAATGCAGATGTAACCATTTTGGTTGAAATTGCTTTTTACTGTGCGGTTAATGGCTGGACTTTCCAAAGTTTTTGGGCCACAGGAGAGCTTGAAAATACGGCCAGCGGTACTGTGAACATACGCAGTCTCGTTCCGGCAGAAAATATTACTATAACTCTATCCGTTGGTGAAATCGATCTGCTAATAGATATCGACGATGAACTCGACGTACTCGAACTTTTTGAATTTGAACTTGGCAATTTATTCATGGGTATTACACACAACCTCACAGATCAGCAGCCGCCGGTTCTCACAGGCACAGTGACTTGTGACGAAACCGGGCACCCAATACCGGGTGTAACCGTTTACTTGTATGACGACCAAGGCAATGTAATTGACTACAGAGTAACCGATGAATACGGCTTCTTCGACTTTGGCGAAGTACCTGTAGGCGACTTGGTCGTACGTATCAACGCTGAAACCATTCCGGAAGGCTATGTTGTAGTGCATGGGTACTATCGCACGCTAACAACATCACCAGGCGGTAAATATGAAGCACATTTCTATGTTGTACCGGAAGAAGCAATTATAATCGGCACTCCACCCCCAACACCGCCAGTACAACTTCCAACACCAGGCCCAGGCACGCCTCTACCTCCAACCTCATTTCCATACATTCCTTGGCAGCCACATACTCCGGGTCACACCCCTACAACACCGGTAACACTCGGAGACGACCCTCAACCAGGTGATATTTTATACACTATTTACGAGCCATCTGACATTCTGCATCTCCCCACATACGTTGCAGTAGCTCAAATTGATCCTTCTGCTCCGGGCATCTTATATTTAGCCTACGAAGATCCAACAGACATTCCTACTACATCCGGCGCAACAAGAAGGGTAAACCCACAGACTTACGGAAACTCTGTTGCCCCTATATCCACGCCAACGGTCACTGTATTGGCACTAGTAGGCACACTTATTTCACTTGGTATAATCGTTTTAATAAAAGAAAAGAAATCTGAAGCAAAGTAACTAGCAAATACTAAAAATATAGCAGCCTTGTTTAGTCATTTGACCAACGGGGCTGCTTTTTTGTACTAAAGTCATGTGACTATAACGCAAAATGCCTCAACTTATTTTTTTGAAAAAAGCAAAAAAAGCTATTGACTTTATCAGTCAATGATGCTATGATTGACCCATCAAGTCAGTCAATGTATTTTCATATTGGCAATCCAGTCAACAAAGGAGATGATTATATGCCGGAAAAAGAAATGCAAAACTGCGAAAACTTTCAAAAATTTCTGGCGCTTCCTGAAGAAAAGCGGGAACGCATCATAAACGCAGCTATGAAGGAATTTCTGGCAGGCTACAAGAAAGCTTCTACAGATAATATTGTACGTGAAGCAGGAATATCAAAGGGGTTGCTGTTTCACTACTTTGGCACAAAAGAAAAGCTGTATAATTTCTTAATAGACTACGCAATAGACATTGGTAAGCGGGAATATTTTGACCTTATTAACGTCCTACAACCTGATATTTTAGAAAGTGTATGGCAGCTGGCACTGCTGAAGCAGGATTTGTCTTCACACTTCCCGGATATTTTTGATTTTATGACAAGCACCTTTGTAGACGATTCTGCCAAAAACGAAAGCACCGCCGCCAAAGTGGTAAAATTTAACGAACTGCAAGCAACCATTATGGGCAAAGTTTACGCCCATGCAGACACTTCCCTTTTCCGTGACGACATAGACCCGCACATTGCAATGCAAGTTATAGTATGGACATTGCAGGGTTATGGGCAGTCTAAGGTGGGTATGTCGCCGACGGAAACGGTTGGCCGTGACGCCAGGGAAAATTACGATACGTTTCTGGAGGAATTTCAAGCAGTGTTGAACACGTTAAGAAAATGTTTTTATAAATAAGGAGGGCTTAGAATGAGCTACAGCGTAGAAATTAACAATGTAACAAAAATGTTCGGCAAAACAGCCGCGCTTAAAGGCGTAAATTTGCAAATTAATGAGGGCGAAGTTTTCGCTTATATCGGCCCAAACGGTGCCGGTAAATCTACTACTATCCGCGTACTTTTAGGTATTTTGCAGGCCACAAGCGGTACGGCAAAAGTGTTTGGCAGGGATGCATGGAAGGACGCCGTGGACATTCACAAAAAAATAGCCTACGTACCCGGCGATGTGAACCTATGGCCAAACCTGACCGGTGGCGAGGTTATCGACTTGTTTGTGAACCTGCGCGGCAACCATGACAAAAAACTCCGCGAGCGGCTAATCAAGGATTTTAACTTAGACCCAACAAAAAAATGCCGCACATATTCTAAGGGCAACCGCCAAAAAGTGGCGCTTGTAGCGGCTTTCGCATCCGATGCAGACCTGTACATCCTGGACGAACCTACAAGCGGACTGGATCCGCTTATGGAGCATGTTTTCCAAGAGTGCGTTCTGGAGCAGAAAAACAAAGGCAAGGGCGTGTTCCTATCCAGCCATATCATGTCGGAAGTGGAGCGGCTTTGCGACCGTGTGGGCATTATCCGTGAAGGCGAAGTTGTGCAGGTTGGCACATTGGATGAACTGCGCCACCTTACCCGCTATGTCATGAAAGTTTCTACCGAGCGTACAATTGAGGGGCTGGATAATTACCCCGGCGTGTTTGACATTCACAAAGACGGCGGAAATATTTCCTTCCATGTGGACACCCGCAAAATGGGTGAGATTATCAGTCATCTAAATCAATTTGGCATAAAGAAGCTGGAATCTGCGCCGCCTTCATTGGAAGATTTGTTCATGCAGCACTATACCAAGGCAGAGTAGGGGTGGCTTTCATATGCTTGCCAAACAGATGTGTGAAGGGAGAATTTTATTATGTTCGATAACTCGTTAAAACTGACAAGATTCATGCTCAAACGGGAGAAGACCACTTCCACGGCGTGGATACTTACTATGGTTATCCTGAATTTTGGTATATTGGTGCTCATGGGCTTATCGCTCATGCCGGAAGCCGCCGACCGTGCAGAATTTATGGCCATGCTGGAAAACCCCGCACTGCTTGCAATGGTTGGCCCATTGTACAGCGGCGATGTCTACACCATGGGCGCGTTGTATACCCTGATGATGCTTGTATTCATGGGCATAGCCGTAGGTATTATGAATATATTTTTGGTGGTACGCCACACCCGTGCGGACGAGGAATTAGGCCGCTACGAAGTACTGCGCAGCTTACCCGTAGGGCGGCTTGCCAACGTTAATGCCGCCATGCTCACTGCGGTTAAGGTGAATGCGATAATGGCGATATTATTTGCCCTAACCATGTGGCTTGGCATGAATATTATTCACGACCCAATGGGCCTTGGCGCGGCGCTTTTATGGGGCGTAACCTTAGGGGCTGTAGGCCTGGCATTTGCAGCGGTTGCGGCACTGTTCAGTCAACTTTCTTCCAACTCCCGCGGGGCTTTAAGCTATTCATTTTTTGCAATGGGCTTGTTCTACTTCCTGCGTGCCGGTGCGGATATGAACCCCGGTGACATGGGATTCCTGGCATTTATTAGCCCGCTTGGGTTAATGTCCCGCACGTGGGTGTATATCAATAATATCTGGTGGCCTGTGCTGGTTATTCTGGGGATAGCGGCGGTATTTACCGCATTTGCATACTGGTTGTGCAGCACCAGAGATATCGACCAGGGGATTATCCCTGCACGCCCGGGGAAAGCGCACGGCGGAAGGCTGCTTAAATCTACTTTTGGGCTAAATTTTCGCCTGTTGCGCACAGGTTTAATTGCGTGGATAGTCATACTTTTTGTTACAGGGCTTTCATATTCCACGGTGTTGCAAGATATTGATACTTTTGTAGCTGGCAACGAAATGTACCGCCAAATGATACTTGGCCCCACGGGTTTGCTGGATCAAATCGCAATTGACGATATGTCTACCGAGCAAATTGCCGCGCAAATGAACGCTGTGCTCAATGCTGCCGGTTTTAGTATTGTGCAGATGTTTGCAAATATGATAGGCTTTGTAATGGCCATGATAGCCACTGTGCCTGTGATTATGTTTATTTTAAAGGCAAAAGCGGAGGAAAAGGCCATGCGGGCAGAACTGCTTTTTGCCACGCCAACTTCTAAAACAAAATATTTGTTGGGATTTGTGATTATCGCATTTGCCTCGGCTATACTGATACAAACAGCACAGGCGATGGGGTTGTTTTCCCTAGCGCAGTCCGCACTGGAAAACCCTGCCGACTTGCCGCTTCGCTTTGTTCTGCAATCCGCACTTGTGTATGTACCGGCCATGTGGGTATTCGGTGGTTTAACTACATTGTGTGTGGGGCTGTTCCCGAAGCGCATAGGATGGATATGGGCGTACTATGCATTTACATTTTTTGCGATGATGTACGGGCGCATGATGCCGCAAACGGAGTGGCTGGCCAATCTTACACCATTCGGCTGGGTGCCGCAATTACCGATGGATGAAATTAATTGGTTGGTGATGGTTGTTATGGCTGTAGTAGGCGTTGGGCTTGCTGCTGCGGGGATATTCTTTTATCGTAAAAGGGATATTAATGCAGTGACGCAGTAAATGTAAAAAGACCTGGTACCAGGTCTTATATTCGCAAGGGAGGCAGGGGAAAATGTATGTTAGTGAGTGGTGGTAGCAGTGAATACAGCCCTACCGGTGCCAACCCATCCATTCCAGAAATGACCGAAGCCACACAGTTGCGGCACGCCAAGCACTTGCAAGAGGGCAAAAGCTACGACGGGATGACCATGGCAGAATATGTACAAAAGGCAAGCCAACTTGTGCGCTCTGCCGTGGGCGGGGATATTTTAGGATTTAAGGAAAGCGACGGTGCAATTGTAAGGTACAATAAGGCAACCGGGGATTTTGTAAAAGGATACAGCACAGGCGTTGCGACCATGTTTAAGCCAAGCAGCGGCATTAAATACTTTGAACACGAAAGGGGTAAATGGCTATGAGCAAACTGACATGTGAAAGTTGCGGAAATGTAAATCATGCAAACGGTGTAAAACACAACGAGTGTGTTAAATGCAATTGGCAACATTATGGTTGCTGGCAGGGCGTTCTATTTTCGGAAGCTATCGAATCCCCAGATTGGCGAGGGTTTGGCTGGGAATGCCCGGTATGTGGCAACAACAATGCCGGCGAACACCCCGCATATGATGTGTGCCCTGTTTGCGAATGGGAAGACGACCATTTGCAGCGGGATAACCCCGATTTTTGCGGCGGAGCTAACGACTTGAGCTTAAATGATTTTAGGCGTGAATGGGAAAAGAAAAATGTTGCGCAAGACGGTTTTGAATTCAAACCGCTATAAAATTTGCACATGCCAATCGGGCCTGTCTCACCAAGGAAATTTACCTTTCGCTCCGAATCGATGCCCCGCAAGAAAACCACTTGTGGTGCAAAGCAAATATTCATACGACATCAACCTTTGCAATGCACCCCTATATAAAACAATAGCGCGATACTCTCAGCGTAAACACGTTTCTTAGTTTCGTGTTAAGGTTCTGATTTCTGGCGAAAATGCTCATTATTGGGGAGAGTAAATTATATTGTAAATAGTATCTACTACTTGTTCTTGTGTAACATCGTCAGTAACAATTTTTTTGTACCCGCTTTTACCCATGTTTTCAAAATTTGGTCTTGTTTGTAATGCGTGTTCCCATGACACATTTTTTCGCACACCACTATCGATATCTTTTTGAAGCCTTGATATTAACGTGCTTTCAGAACAGATAAGTGTAAATTTGTGTAAATTATATTGAGTATTCTTTAACATTGAAAGCACATTTTCTGTCATGCCCTCTCTATGTAAAACCCAACCAAAGATTACATTTTCATATACAGAGCAATCTAAATAACTATTCAGCAGATAACTCATATTTGTCATTGCCATCGTTTCTGTTTCTTTTGTTACTTGCCATGGATTAGCATACCAGCACCAATCGCCGTCCAGGAAAACAGCTTTAGGCAATAACTCCAATAACATTTTACATGTAGTCGTTTTTCCGCTACCCATTACACCATTTATAAATATTAAGTTTTTCACTCTATAGTACCTCTGCTAATATAAATTTTTACACAATTTACTTACCAAGCATATCGCACATCATACCTATGGATATTTTCATCGACAGTCAAAATTGTCATATCTTCAACTTTTGCAGTAGCAACAAGTAGTCTGTCAAATGGATCTCTATGGATGAACGGTAATGTTTCAACAATTTCAATATGCCTTTGCATTACTGGAAGCTGGGAAACAGGCATTTGATTTAGCTTTGCTATTAAAGTGCCAGTGCCCCCCCTTAGGCCGTGCATCTTGCCAATACTTACCTTTATAGCAATTTCCCATAGTGAAGTGACGCTAATATAAAGCACATTGGCATCATTGAGAAGCATATTTCTTGCTGAGAGAGACAACTTTTCATGCTCATTAACCCACCATAAGGCGGTGTGCGTATCAAGTAGCAGCTTCATTACATATACTCCTTAAAGTCATCCAGGGGTGCGTTAAAATCATCTGCCATGGTAAATTCCCCACGCATACATCCAAACACAGCTCCCCTTGACATAACAGGCATTTTTTCTGGTGGCACTACCGCAGCAAACGGAATACCGTTATAATTTATAACGCTTTTGATAAACATGCTTAGAGCATTTGAAGGCGAAATACCTATTATATCGCAGATGTTATCAAATTGCTGCTTTGTTATTGCATCAATGCGAG
>Ga0123355_10007082_pt1 | contig 16713 bp, 13 predicted proteins | sample TergutEmb28metaG_3_FD_89872 | JGI IMG/M metagenome (GOLD analysis project Ga0123355, IMG submission 89872) | Embiratermes neotenicus P1 segment gut microbial communities from Petit-Saut dam, French Guiana - Emb289 P1 | ecosystem: Host-associated > Arthropoda: Insects > Digestive system > Gut ...
TCCTCAGTTTGACCTCACAAGGCTGAGTGGACCCCGTTCCAGACCCACTAGTACTCAGAAAATCTGGTAGCGCCGGGGATCGAACCCGGGACCTCTGTATCTGTAGCCAGAAACTCTGACCACTAGACCACAGCTAGATGCACTAATTGGGGCCCGCAGTGTCACAGTGGTTAAGGTGCTGTGCTACAAATCGGGAGATCGCTGGTTCGATCCCAGCTGGTGTCAGTGGATTTTTCATTGACATAAAATCCTTCCGATCGCACTATGTCCCTGGGGTCGACTCGGCCTCTAACTGAAATGAGTACCAGGAGCATTTCCTGGGGGTTAAGGTGGTCGGTGCGTAAGGCTGACAACCTTACCACCATCCTGTGGCATTGTCATGAAATCTGGGAAACTTAACTTCCTGGAACCTTCTGGGCCACTACAGGCCTGTAACGGGACTGTTTTATCTTTACCTTAGCTGTACTATTTTTTCAAATTCATTTTTGGAATAAAACTCTACATGTTTCAGACAGTTCCTCTTTCCATCATTAGGAGTTTTTCACTGTACACACAGCAATGGTATGTCATACAGGTTTGCTGACAGCTGTCAGCAAACTTGTATGACATATAGCATTGTTGACTGTGCATCGAAAAACTTCTGAATATGGACAGAGGAACTGTCTGAAACATGTAGAGTTTTATTCGAAACATAAATTTGAGAAATTAGTGCATCTAGTTGGTTTTATTATAAGAACGGTAGTCACTGTTAGTGCAGCCCACAGCTATGGTTCATACAACCCGATTATTAACATTTTGGCGCCGGAAATATTTTTTTTTTCATTTTAGCACATCCTGTATATAAAATGTGAATAAAACAGGAATCAAATAAGTTAGAATTATGAAACAAAGTGGATTTTGAAGAGAAAAAACGGATATTATATACCATGTTTAAAATATCCAGTACCTTTATTTGTTGAATAAATATATAAAATGCAACGTTTAGAGGTTATCGGTGCGGTACGACCACTATAGAGGTCGTTAGGCGTCAAAGGGTTAAATCGAAGGAATCGGAAATATACGAATTCATTATATTAAATTTCAGTGGAATTTACTTTCTCTTTCCCCAGTACGTATAGATTAGCAATGGCTTTCTAAGAATAATACTGGAATTGGTTTTGTCGTTGATTTAAAAATTGTCATAAAAACAGACTTCCCGTTTTATTAATTTATGATATTTTGAGTTCAAATTGAAAATTGACTTTACTCCCCCCACCAACCCAACCCCCACCCTTTCCCTGCTTTAAATCCGTTGCTGTTCTTGACAGTCACTGTTACGTTTTGGTTACCATGAGCTTAGCAAATGTTTTGGTATGACGTTGTGAAATGGCTAACGATTACTCGGTGATCCAATATCTTAATAATTATACTAGCGAAGACATGTGTCTACAGAGCAAAGAATTTCTCCTTTGGAAAATCATGTGCTTTTTTAACTTATTATGTGTAATATCCGTGGGCCCGGTAGCTCAGCCGGTATAGCGACTGACTACGGGCTGAACGGTCCGGGATCGGATCCCGATAGGGACGAGATTTTTCGCCCGTCCAGAGCGGCCCTGGGGTCCACCCAGCCTCCTGTAAAATGGGTACCGGGTCTTTCCCGGGGGAAAATTGCGGCCGGGGCGTGCTGCTGACCACTCACCCCCTTCTAGTGCCGCGGTTATTGAAAAGTAGAGCTATACCTCTACCCACCCTCTGGGCCACACCGGGCCTGTAACGGAAACACTTTACCTACATGTAATATCCTTTTGACTTTGCGCATTCTAGGCGGGAAACTGCGAATGGCATCAAGGTTTATACACAGGAGTAATACAGTGTTATTCAAAATTATTGTCTGGGTACAATTGTCCAGCGGAAATTCCGCACCAAATTCGGGTAAGAACCACCATCTGACAATTCCATTCGAAGTTGGTGTGCACAGTTTCAAGAGAGAGGGTGCGTGTGTATCCTGGAACTTAAAGTAGGAATCAGAACCACCATTGAAACCATCACCGCTGACACGCGGAACGAACTCGATTATCGTGTTGATGTTTGTAGAATCACAAAGGGTGCACATATAGAGCAACTGTAAGATATGTAACAAAAACTTGGAGTGTTCTTCTATTAAATAAAAAATACATACACTGCTATCTAAAGTGTATTGTGTATGATAAGTTGCTAAAACCGCGACAATCATTTCGAATAACCCTGTATATTATAAAGAATTAACCCAGTGTAACAGGAATGCATTTATTTTTCAACCATCGCAAGAATGTTGTACAGTTAACAAACAAATGTTAATCACATACCGTGGTAAATGTGTATACCACGTCCTGTAACATCAAGAGGCTTCGAATTGGGGCAACATCATCCAGTTGTGATGGTTAACCATTAGCAATCCAATCCACGTTCGTGGGGACTGGATTGCTAAAGAATTCGTATGCTGCCATACAATGTACGTGGATATATTGAGTGTGGTTGTCGTAACAGATACGGATAATTTCGCTATAAATGTTAACTGGTTAATTTTATAATAGCCATGGATTTTGTTATCCATGAGGTAGGAACTGATTTATTCTGTACAATCTGGATGAAATAAAATCAGTGCCCAGAGGGTTCAGTATGAGGATATCAGCCTCCACATGCAGTAAGGAAGTAGAGAATTGATTATCTTCTGTAGCATGGAACAAAGTTGGATAGAGTGAGAAGTGTCTTAGTGAAAATCATAGGTGTCGGCCAAGAGGGGTCTGTTATAAGGCACTTGAATTTGTCGGAACACAGTGGGTGTCTGCATGGTATAAACAAATGTCTTAAAATATCCACTGGAAACTTCCAATTACGACAGAGACATGCAACAAATACGATTCGCGTAGAATTAAATTGTGTTCTGTTTGTATTCATTACTGGGGTTACCTTGACATATTTATAGAGAGAACTGGGTTACACGTGTCGTCCCAGTTCCCACTTAGGGGTAGCATAAAAAATGGTTCAGTATTCAGTGATAATTTGGGGTCCACAAATTGTCGCACAAGAAGTAAGATGCATATATATATATATATATATATATATATATATATATTTGTGTGAAACGTGTAACAAATCTACAGGAATTGCTGCGTAAGGGAGTTAATGACTGGAGTTGTATAGAATGTTTGTTTTTTGTTTGACTTCATATGTTTACTTGTGAGAGTCTTGTTATGTATCTGTTCCTGTTTAGCTTTCACAAGTGTAGTTTGAGAGACATATCGTGTGTCTCTTCCTTATTAGCCTTCAGGTGTGTAGTTTTGAGAGTCTTGTTGTTTGTCTGTTCCTGGTTAACATTCACAAGTGCAGTTTGAGAGACATATCGTGTGTCTCTTCCTTATTAGCCTTCAGGTGTGTAGTTTTGAGAGCCGTGTTGTTTGTCTGTTCCTGGTTAACTTTCATGTGATTATCTCGACACTTTACGAGTTAATCTCTCAGATATTACTGATATGATGAACCACTTCTTCAGAACGTACGTGAGGCTGATCCGTGTCACGCACAGCTAAAGAACAGATCCCCAGGCATTAGTTGGTCCTAAATTTTAAAAACGCGAATTTTCCAAGGTTAATATTTAAGTAATCCCTCTTATATATACCTCCTGACATTTTAACCACATTAATTGTACTCAAGTTCTATAATTATTGGAGAGATTAATTTAAACTATTTCAGTCGTCAGAGAAAGTTAAAATTCTAAAATAATTGATCAAATCGAGGCGTAAACGTTACGTACAGAGATCCATCAACTGAATAGTTCGTTTAGAGTAAGGTAGAATTGCTTCCGCATTGGAAGGTGTCCATTAGTTTACCTACTTGACTGATGTGACTTACCGTTTTAATTATCAAGTTTACCACCATTAAGAGCTACATATTACAATTTATCCCACATTATCTTGTCAACCTTAACTTTGTATATACAAGAAATGCCTGAAAATCATCAGTATGACTTTTGACCTAATGGAGCAGCTACTGATTACATATCCTGCATTCGTTGACAGGCCCTCCTTGAGGAAGAAAAATGGTATACAAAGTGCAGCAGTTCTTCATGTATTGGTAGATTTCAAGAGTGTGAATGATTCATTTAGGATGGAAGTTTTTATATAATATTTTCCTTGATGTTTGTATCTCCATCAAACTGGTTAGGTTAATTCAAATGTGTTTGAATGGAACTTATAGTAAATTTAGTGTATGCACCCAGAGTGGTCTGAAACAAGGAGATGGTTTATCGCCATGGCTTTTGAACTGCCTTTTATACTTTTAATTTAGGAAGGTCCATGTAAACCAGCAGGGATCCAAAATCAACGGGACACATCATCTTGTAAAAGGTAAAGGAAAAGCTGTCCCATTACAGGCCTGGACAGACCCAGAGGGTTCTAGGAAGTTACGACCCCAGATTTCGTGACAACGGTACAGGATGGTGATAGGTTGTCAGCCTTACGCACCGGCTGCCTTTACCGCCCAGGAAATACTCCTGGTACTCATTTCTGTTAGATGCTGAGTCGACCCCAGGGCCATAGTGCGATCGGAAGATTTTTATGTCAATGAAAATTCCAATGACACCAGCTGGGATCGAACCAGCGACCTTCCGATTTGTAACACAGCACCTTAACCACTGTGCTACCGCGGTCCCTCCATCATCTTGTGGTCTACATTATTGTTGCTGATTTAGTGACCAAAAAATTAGCGTAAATAAAATCACAGAAGTTGCATTGCTCGTGACGTACAGCAAATTCCCAAGACAAACATAGTTTGTAAGTTCTTTAACCTTTTGGCGCCGGAATTATTTTTTTTAATTTTACCACACCCTGTCTATAAAATGTGAATAAAACAGGAACCAAATATGTTAGAATTATGAAACAAACTGCATTTTGAAGAGAAAAAAAAACGGGCAATATATACCATGTTTAAAATATTCAGTATATATATTTGTTGAATAAATATATAAAATGCAAAGTTTAGAGGTTAGCGGTGCGGTACGACCACTATAGTCGTCGCTAGGCTCCAAAAGGTTCAATGTGACGAGGTTCAAATTTTGGAAAGACACTAACAAATCACACTTCCGGCACGAAGAACCTGAGAGAAGAGCAAATTCAAGCAGTTACTGATACCGATCTGTTCAAAATATCATTCTTTTTTACAGTTTGCATTCTGGAAACATTAAAGGTTGAAATATGCAGTTCTGTAAATTTACTTCTTTTATGCGGGTATGAAACTTGATCTCTGAAAGTGGATGAAGCTCTGTGGAACAGAGACTGCCATGGATTAATACTAAGGACTATGACAGGAGTAATGCACCTTAACAACGTAAACATGATAAATGCAGAGTTACACACTTACATTGTGATTAATTAAGTTACGATAATTAGGCCAGTACATAGGAATGGTACCCACTGGTAAAATTGTAAATGGACATGACATTCTATAAATTTTAGTGAATTTACAGTAATTAGGTTAGCACATAAGAGCAGTACCCATTAACATATTGATAAAATGAGCCAGACATACTACCAAAGACAATTCCACCTAAAAACGGGACCATGTTACCCCCCTACCCCCTACTCCCCAAGAATGCTCCACGCACTCCAGTATAACAGATCTAGTATAATTACAACCTGAAGATGGCCCACATGTAGGGCCGAAACATGTCGTTGTTAGAACCCTCATTGTAATAATAGAGGTAATATAGTTGTGTTTGACTGTACGTGTTACTGCACTAAGCTGCTTACTAAATTCTTTTAATATTTCATACGTAAAATGAATCGACAACTCTTTCTTTTTTTTCAGAACTTTGTGTTGCTGAAACCTTTTCATGTTTTTTTGCTACTTCCGACAAGGGGATAAAGTTTGAGATTTGTGTTTAAAGCAGCCATAGTCCCTAATAGGATATCTATTTCCACATGACGTAAGAGGCTTTAACGATGCTGTCTGCAAATAACAAAATACCTACGCCTGAGTTCCTTGTGGTGGTCTTTTGCTGTGCAGAAACAACCGTCAGTACAAAAGAAGGCAACTTAAGCACGATTATGTAAACTACTGGAGTCGAAACGGCAGCAAAATCCTTACCCGAGTTACGTATTTGAATGGACGCGTCAAGATGTGCTTATAAACGTAATGTAATATTAAGCAATGTACGTCAGCACAATCACTTTATTACTCAAGTTAATTATAAGGCTACATGTTTCGACTATAGTTTAGTCATCTTCAGGCCTTTTTTTTATCAATTGAGTCACAAGATGCTATGCACACTTTGTGATCCCATCGTGTTTACATCCATGGGATACATCAAATTAAATCGTTTGTCTCAAGGGTTGTGACGTGCTAATTGTGTTTACAGCAGTGAGATAGATAACATTTGGATCATTTGTCTCGTAAAAGTATTATTACAAATTGTGTCTAAAAAGTTAAAATATGTAAAATTCTTAAATTTGAACTTTTTAGAGACAATTTGTATAACACATTTTACAAGACAAATGATCCAAATTTTATCTATCTCACTGTTGTAAACACAATTAGCACGTCACAACCCTTGAGACAAACGATTTAATTTGATGTATCCCATGGATGTAAACACGATGGGATCACAAAGTGTGCATAGCATCTTGTGACTCAATTGATAAAAAGTCCTGAAGATGTCTAAACTATAGTCGAAACATGTAGCCTTATAATTAACTTGAGTAATAAAGTGATTGTGCTGACCTACCCTGTTTAATATTATATTAATAGTTACGTATACATGACCTTACATTATTCGTACTTAGTACAAACCATACGGTTGTGATATCTGGCATTCAGTTTGTTCCTTACGTAAGAGGATAAGAAAATATATATATTTGTTTATATTGCATTTCTTCCGGGCTTTTTATTTCCTACAAATTATACGATGGATATACATTCTTCCATGTAAATCAGCAGTAAGATCAATTTCTATCTCACAGTATCAGTAAACAAGTATAAAGCAGCCCCATTAGAGGCCTGGACAGGCCCAGAGGGTTCCGGGAAGTTAAGGTTCCCAGATTACGTGACAACGGCACAGGATGGTGGTAAGGTTGTCAGCCTTACGCACCGGCCACCTTTACCCCAACGAAATACTTCTGCTACTCATTTCTGTTAGAGGCTGAGTCGACCCCAGGTCCACAGTGAGATTGGAAGGATTTTATGTCAATGAAAAATCCACCGACACCAGCTGGGATCGAACGAGCGACCTTCCGATTTGTAGCACAACACCTTAACCACTGTGCTACCGCGGTCCCCTCAGTAAACAAGTTAGGAAAGTGAAATAAAGTGAAATGCCAACTTGAAGCAACAACGTAACTTACTGAAGTTTCCTTAGCTCGACATGTTTCGGGTGAATACGCCCATCATCAGGAGCATTAGATGTTAAGTTGCGGCATGTGGTTTTCTTCACCCAGTTTGTAGATGGGTGGTGGTCCTTAGAGACCCTGCGTAGGTCGTGTGTACGGTTTGAATGGTGCCGTGCGATGGGCGTATGCGGCCGAAACATGTCGAGCTAAGGAAACTTCAATAAAGTACATTGTTGCATCAAATTGGCATTTCACTTTATTTCACGAGGAAGATGCACGGTCAGACAACCCTCAAATTTAGGAAAGGCCTGAAAATGTACATTTCTTGCGCTTTTTGTCTGCTGTTTTCCTCAGGTATTTTCAATATAGGAGAACTTTGCAGGATATCGGATTGTTTTAAAGCAAAGCATTATATTTCTCCATGTATGAGTAACAAGTTGACAATCGATCGTCATCGATATATCATAACGGGGGGAAATGTACAGTCAATACATCCTGAACATCGATACTAGATGTTCACAGTAGAGCGCGCAATAATTATGTTCTTATAATGTTGTAGAACAAAATCAGGTATAATATCAACGAATCAATATCCATTATTAATTTGAGAGTGGCCATTCCGTTGTTTATTATCAAATGTTTATAATATATTATACGCCGTCAATACACAACATACATCAAACAAGATGCAATAATTTCAATTAGGTAATATTTGGCTACATGTTTCGGCCGTGAACGGCCATCTTCAGGCCAACTAAGAAAAACAATTAAGGTACAGTAAGAATATTTTTACTGTACCTTAATTGTTGTTCTTAGTTGGCCTGAAGATGGCCGGTCACGGCCGAAACATGTAGCCAAATATTACCTAATTGTAATTATTGCATCTCGTTTGATGTATGTTGTGTATTGACGGCGCATAATATATTACACAAAAAATTATTAATTTGTCTTACTGACAAGTGGTTACCACTTTGTGCGGTACAGACTGCCTGCGCCTCCAGTTTCCTTCCCACTGCACTTCCGGATACAACCGGTTATCTGTTAAAGTTGCCTTTTGCCTGCCTCGATAATTGTTATTGTTGGACTTGCCACCGTCATTAACGGAATTGCTGTCTTCCCTTCGCTTCCAATTAGAAGTGCTTATAGCGTCGATCAGCAGCCGCACTATTACAGTGGGAACGGTGTGGTGGCCAGTCTGGGGATCGAATCCCGGTTAGGAACAAAGACTTTTTTCTCTTCTCAAACACGCCCGACCGACTCTGGGCCCCACCCAACCTCCTATTCTACCGGAGTTCTTTCTCGGGCGTAAAGTGGCTGGGGCCTGAAGTTAACCACTCGCCAATACCGTAAGAGGTCTGTCCGGAAAGTATCCAGCAATTTTGAATATCTCCAGAACTGCTCATTTGGCCATGATGTGACTTAGCAGCCAGTCAGAGGAGACCTTACTGTGCATCCGTGAACAGTCACTCTCCCGTTGGACTAGTTAGAAGGCAGTGAGACGCCGTTGACTGAACTTGTGTACTGTGTGACCTTCGCATTCACAATGACCGAGCGAGCAAATCAGCGAATCTGCATCAATGCGCCTGCCCGTTCTACAGCTTTCACGCAGGCTTTTTTGGGGGGGCAAAACATCGCAGCACCCAGTTCTGTCAGCCCCCTACAGCCCTTATTTGCCTCCCTGCCACTTCTTGCTTTTCCCAAAGCTAAAATCGCCTTTGAAAGGGAGGAGATTTGTGAATGCGACGGTCACACAGTACACAAGCTCAGTCAACGGTTTCTCACTGCCGACTGACTAGCCCCACGGGAGAGTGACTGTTCACGGTTGCACAGTAAGATCTCCTCTGAATGGCTGCCAAGTTACGTCAAGCCGCGCGACCAGTTCTCGAGATATTCAAAATGGCTGGCTACTTTCCGAAGAGGCCTTGTATAAAAATACGTTTGTTTGTAGTTACACTTATAGCAAATAAGTAAATGTCAGTTTTTTGTCAAAACCCGACCATCCAAGCTCCTGTTATTCCTGTTGTTCATACACAACAGCCCTAGCAACCGTCATACAAAAACAATTCTGTTAAGCGGAAGATATCACACATATGAAGATACACATCTTCTAGGGTACTGCGCTTTCTTCGGGAATTTTATACCGGGGTGAACAAGAGGAAATATTAACGTTTTTAGAAATGTTTGGAAGAATGCATAGAACGACAGGATGTAACATTCCAGAAGAACTGAATCTTCAGTAACGCCACTGCGAAAATCTCTGCCCTGTGATCGATCACGTTTACAGAGTGGAAGACACGCTCCACAGATTCCACTTGCGGGAATTTTGTGTTTATTATGAGAGTCGAGTACAGGCGCTCGTCGACTTGCGCACATTCTGGTAGCGCAGTTTAAAAATTGCGCAGTTGCAAAAATAAGAAAAAAAAAATATTACATGAGGTAATAATGGTTTGTAAATCCGAGCCCTATTTTTCTTTGCTGCGATGGAAGCATAATGAGAAGGAAGTGGCGGAAGAATACTGTTGGGCGACAACACATGCAGGAGTGCGGTCATACTGCGGCCGATCTCCTTCCAGTGATCTAGGGTTTGGATTTAAACTGGACTCCCATATATATATATATATATATATACATATATATATGTTGCTTAACTGCCAAAAGGAATGTTTTGGACACTCAGTATATGTTACGTAAGTACTAAAAGGAATGTGTGGGGCACTCGGTACATGTACCTAAGTACTAAAAGGAATGTGTGGGGCACTCGGTACATGTACCTAAGTACTAAAAGGAATGTGTGGGGCACTCGGTATATGTTGCTTAAGTACCAAAAGGAATGTGTGGGACACTCCGTATGCGTTCCACACAGCATCTAATTGGGTTGCTGGGGTTTTCCGTCTCTCTGTTCTTCTTCTTTTTTCCTGCGTTTCACGTCGCACATATGAACGTTCGTAATTGACGGAAATGCCACTAGAGGGAACAAGAAACAGTGCGTTTTTTCCCCATTTTTGCTGGCCTGGGTTCCCTGCTATTACCTACTGTATTTGCATTAAATACGGGAGAGAGAATTGGAATTTACTGCCATGGCACGAGAGCTTGGTTTGTAATTGGATTTCTGTTTTGTTTTTTTAATGCGTTCCGTCTGTGCTTTTTGCATTCGAACTACAGTTCTTTATCATCGGAAGGGTAGAATATGTCGATAAAATGTGTAGCTGCCATGTCGACGTTGATTTGTAAGGGCACTGCATTGTATTAATGTTTGACCTCAACGTAGTGCTGTAGGTGCAGATAGTGAAAGTTGAAAGTGAATCAGTATATTGTGCTACTTTACGGAGAAGAAACGAATCTCAGTAGGTAAACTTATACAGCTGTAAAACCTACACCAAAGGACGAATCCGCATTAGCCAAAATGGAACACATGTAAAGTTTTTAAACATATATATTTTCGGCGCTTTCGCAAAATTGCGGAAAGCAACTATTGGTCTCGTCACGTCTGTTTGTCTGTCTGTCAGTCTATCTGTCCGCCCCCTCCCCGCCCGTCCGTCCGTCTGTTTTTTTTTCGCATTGAACGTCTCGAATACCACCGAAGAAATTTTTATAAAATTTCGAAATAGATTTTCAAGAAATTTTGAAAATCTGTCGACAAAATTATGGTTTCATTAAAATCTGACGATAATAGCGGATACATTACCCGACAGTCTGTGAGAAATGTTTCAGCTAAAAAATACATTTTTTTCCCGAAAATCGAACTGTTTATGAGACAATATGGGAAAATGTGGTAGCTCCAGAAAGGTCATAGATGACTATATTTTACGGCTCAGGAGTTTTGCATACTGGATACCTAAGGCTAGAGACACACATTCAGAATGTGTAATATGTATTGCTTTTTCATTGCAAAAATATTTACTCGAACCGCGCCCAATTGTTACGGTTATACGTTCGTTGCCTGCTGCTTTTTTACCATCAGTGCTGCACTATAACAGCACTGAAGGCTCTTCTCTGGGAATAAATGCTGTGTGATGGGAAATGTAGCTACTGAAACACAGCAATCAAAGTCACGAACTATTTTTTCGGTATCAGAAGTCGGATACAACAGATTGATACATTAGCGAATTTATCACTGGTATGAGTTTATTACTTACTTACTTACTTATTTATTCGATGGTGCAGAGTCCTTCTTGAGAAGCTAACTGGCTTGCAACTAGTCAAGAAATTCCCCGCAATTCACGGAATCCGAAGGTTCATTACCGCACTCACAAGTGTCCGCCACCTTTCCCTACCCTGGGCCGGCCCAATCCAGTCCATATACCCACATCCCACCTCCTGTAGATCCATCCTAATATTATCCACCCATCTACACCTAGGTCTCCCCAGTGGTCTCCTTCCCTCCAGTGTCCCCACCAAGACCCTATACACCCCCTCTCTTCACCCATACGCGCCACAGTCCCAACCCATCTCATTCAATGAGTATATTAGAAGGTAAATTTACAGTCCTAACATTCAGGACTTTGGACTTAGCAGTCTATCAGAGGTCAGGTTTTGTGATCTTTTGAATTTTAAAATCGACCCTTTTTTTCAAACTGCGTGCCTTAATTACAGCGAATTAAATGTTGCTGTTCAAAATTGTAATGTTTTATCATTCAAGGGGTTCGGTAGGGACCGTAGTAATGGTGGCAGAACTTGTAGATAAATCTTTCGTGTAATCACCATTACCTGGAGGTCTGTAACGGATCACAGGCTTGGTCTGTGTGTCTTTCACTGTAACAGTTGGTTAATCATATATTGGACATAATCACCCGTCGTCAGATGGCAAATTGCCGTTTGACAAATGTTTCACACGCAAAGACATATTATGAATTTTTTTTTAGAGATTGTCCACATAATATTTTATATCGGCCAAACGGGAAGTACATGTCACCTTAAATTTAACTATTCATTAAGATGAGATATACTCTATTAAATTAACTTCAGTCAGTTGGGGTCGTACCAACAAACAATGCAAGAATGTGAAGCGTAAGATTTTAAAATGTAATGCAAATGTTCACTTTAACCAACTGTATGTTAAGGAAACGGGATGAACTACATTAAAAAAAAAGAATCTATTCAAGGCTGAAAGGGATGACGCTGTCCGTGTCAGACGCAAGCATAGGCGTTTAAAATTAAAGTAATTCCTACAATCGGCGTCTACATTGGAATTGAAACGCCGGAGAACAAAGGGTGTTCTGGATTGGAACTGGTATTCCTAACTCTTAATATTTTATAGAAAACACGGGTATTTTATACGGGAATAAGAAATTAAAAGTCAGGGAAGTTTCTGTTGAACCGCTACACTTATTTTGCCAGAAATATAGCCAATAGCGGAATTACTTCACTTTCCCCGTTCTCACTTTGAAACGTAACTGTTTAGCTACTAGTCGAGAAAATCTAACGCTTTCAACCTTTAAAGACTAAAATTAACCTGAATTACATTTGAAGATTCAGCTCGTATCGCGCAGTAAACACACTGCGTCTTGGCTTTCTTCTGAGATTCAAGTAAAACACATAAATGCTCTCTGTGGGCAGAAAGTGGGATATTTTAAATTAAACATGGTGATACATAAAGTGAACACTGGGCTTCAAATGGTTAAAACGTAACTGCATATGTAGAGCATTTCTCCAATATTTTGCCTTTGGGTGTTGACAGATGCAGGACTTTGGACATTGCATAGTAATTCTTATGACTTGTCTGGGGATCTCAAACATTTCACTAAGTTTTTCTCTCTTACGTGAATTGCTTTACAGTGACGTTAAACCTGACGGTGCAAGTAAAAGATCATGTGCATTCAAAGCACTTTCTTTAAGATTTGCCTTAATGTTATCTTGACGCATACTTTCCGTGTTCAAAGTGAAAGATTCCCGCCAGGTGCCTCCACATAAATTACACTGTTACCTCATCTATTTAGGCACTTAATTTAAGGATAATTTTATAGGTGAAGTGTCAATTTAATGACGACCAACACATATATTTTTCTCCTGTGGCGCTGCGGCCCAACGCTGGCCATGGCCTCCTCATTCTTGAGGTTTCTAGATCATGCACAGCGACGCATCACAGTCGGTAGGACTGCTCTGGACGCGTGATCAGTGCATCGCAAAGACCTCTACCTGACGAAACGCAACACTCACAACAGACAGACATCCATGCCCGCGGTGGGACTCGAACCCACAGTCTCAGCAGGCGAGCGGCCGTAGTCCTACGCCTTAGACCGCGCGGCCGATGCGACCTGCCGTATTTTCTTTACAGTTGAATATTGACACGCGACTTTCGTTACAATATTTGTACTTCGTTTGTGAACCATATTGCAGGTGTCACGCAATCCTTTAGTTCAGACCTTTGTTTCTACGTAAATTGTATATTGATTGTGGATCTAATATGAAAAGTAACGATCCATTTCGATTGCTGACACCTTAATTGGACTGTGGAAGGGTCATGTGGCCTTGTAGCACTCAGGCTGCCGATGCTTATCCAATTATATCAAGCGGAGTCACTGATGGATGATCTAAGTTCCGCAGCGTACAGCTGGCGCAGTGTATCTGTTATATTAGCTGTTCCGTCGGGGTGCAAGAAATTAACACGTTGTCGGATACAGAGGTAGCCGAGTGCCTTGCGTGTCTTTCTGGTCGGACTGAATCCAGAGGGAGATAATATTTAACAGTCTTGGTCAGATAGTTTTGGATTTATGTGTTTTTTATACGGTCTGTAATACGTTTTGTTTGTCTTGACGTTTGTAGGAATAAAGTGTCTTCGTTTTCTACGTGACAGGTGGTGTGGAAGGACGTTGGAGCATATATTTCACCCTGAAGATGGAGGCAGTGTGTTTCACCGAAACGTCGGAACATAATGAAAGCACACTTTACGGTGTAATTTGGCGTTCAGGTGACCGTGCATCGTTGTAAATGTGACGTCCAGGTGACCGTGCGTCCTGATAAATTCTTCTAACAAAACCAACTAGATGCACTAATTTCTCAAATTTATTTTTGAATAAAACTCTACATGTTTCGGACAATTCCTCTGTCTATCATCAGGAGTTTTTCACTGTACACACAGCAGTGCTGTATATCATACAACTTGCGAGCAGGATCAGGACGGAACGGAACGGAAAACCAACTAGATGCACTAATTTCTCAAATTTATTTTTTTGAATAAAACTCTACATGTTTCGGACAATTCCTCTGTCCATCATCATGAGTTTTTCACTGTACACACAGCAATGTTGTATGATATACAGCATTGCTGTGTGTACAGTGAAAAACTCCCGATGATGGACAGAGGAATTGTCCGAAACATGTAGAGTTTTATTCAAAAAATAAATTTGAGAAATTAGTGCATCTAGTTGGTTTTGTTATAAGAATACACGGTGTAAGAAAAAGAAGTAGACCATAATTTGGACAATAAACGGTGTGAGAGCCTGAAAACTTAAATTGACGCTACTTTTTTTTTCTACCAGCTCATCAGAATTATTCTACGAAAATGTCGCTTAATGCTTGTTCCTATCCGGCAGGGCTCTCAATAAATCATATCTGTTAACCAACTGAAATTATACGTAAGACCGCGACCGATAATTCACGGGCGTTTAAGACTGATGTGCGAAGTTCATTATCTGGTATTTATTTCAACACCTAATCCTTCACCAAACCTCCCATAATGCATCAGATTTAAACCCCTGTATAAAATAACGGTTTTATTCGCACTGGGGCACGAAGTTAAAGCTTTATTTGCTCTGAGTTTTGTTAACGTTTTGGAGCGGTTTGGCGTTGTGATCGGTAGGTGCCCGGTGTCATTGGAATCTTTCATTGACATAAATTCCTTCCGATCGCACTATGACATTGGGGTCGACTCAGCCTCTAACTGAAATGAGTACCAAGAGTATTTCCTGGGGATAAAGGCGGCCGGTGCGTAAGGCTGACAACCTACCACCATCCTGTGCCTTTGTCACGAAATCTGGGAACCTTTAATTCCTAAGAACCCTCTGGGCCTGTTTAGGCCTGTAACGGGACTGATTTACCTTTTTTTTTACTTGTAATGAAGTACAGTTTACAGTAATCGGATCAGTAACTGTAATGCTGTGTTTTAAGTTACGAATTAAGCCTTTCTAATCCGAAAATTATAATCATTCGGATCAGAATGTGTGCTGAGGGAGAATGCTGTTGATGATGTGCGTAGCAGGTTTGCTACATGCGAATGTTGCTGTCAGCCAACTCAACATTTTGCTTAGTAAGAACAAGGCTACATATTTCGGCCACTCATCTTCAGACTTACGTAGTAATGAGACAAGACTAGAAATAAAGTTATATTTTACAGCCGTATTTCGGTTTTTTTTAAATATTTTGTTGACCTGCATTTTGATATGATCCTTATAAATAACCAACTTGACGCACAATTTTTCATGTATGTTTATTTCTATTCTATACATGTTTCGGGCAGCCATGTGCCCATCATCAGGAGAATTCTTGTATCAGTGAAACATCTGGTTTATGTCATTCTGTGCAGATAATTCTCCTGATGATGGGCACATGGCTGCCCGAAACATGTAGCGAATAGAAATTAACATACATGAAAACTTTTGCATCAATTTGGTTATTTACAAGGATTGTATTTCGGTTCTTAGATATAAACATTCTGGTTATTAACACTAATAATAACTAATAATTATTAGCTGAAACGTATTGTTTTTGTCTGTGGGTGTAACTTTGTACTGACTGATCGGAACATTCATTTTTATTTCATTATGGAGCGGCCATGTTTCTCCTTAGAATATCGAATTTCCTGTTTCAATATGTCGATTTTGTTTTACATAATCTTAGCTCTGTTTTGCATCTTAGTGGGTGTAAAAGCACAAGAAAGTGCCAGACACAGTTAGCTTGTCTCAGTGTTTACAGTTTGACTGTATCTGTCCTTAGGTCTTGAGATGATCTCATGTTACATGGTGCGGATATCAGAGAAGGGACGTGATGAATCCTAATCCCTGTGACACAAGATCAGTTGTAGTGTTGTCCGACTGAACCTTGTGTTATCTGATACGCACATGCCTGTCCTAAACATTTCGTTGGTTACATTATGTACACGTGTGTAAATGTTGGTGTCAACTGTCAACAGTTGCAAACATCCATTTCACGGAAGGCTGAGTGTCTCCTGCAAATTACAGGAAACTTCTGACAGGACCCACAAAGTATGTACATAACTAAGAAGTGTCTTATCATAAGTTAGGCCCAAAGAAAGTGGTTCTGACTTGATAATATAAATAGAAAGCATGTACATAACTAAGAAGTGTCTTATCATAAGTTAGGCCCAAAGAAAGTGGTTCTGACTTGATAATACAAATAGAAAGTATGTACATAACTAAGA
>Ga0123355_10007083_pt1 | contig 16713 bp, 15 predicted proteins | sample TergutEmb28metaG_3_FD_89872 | JGI IMG/M metagenome (GOLD analysis project Ga0123355, IMG submission 89872) | Embiratermes neotenicus P1 segment gut microbial communities from Petit-Saut dam, French Guiana - Emb289 P1 | ecosystem: Host-associated > Arthropoda: Insects > Digestive system > Gut ...
CGATTATGTAGAAAAGTGAAGTAGGTTTGTATGAAACTAATCCCGTCAATAAAAATTATGTCTAACGAATATACTTTTTTTACTGACCAAACGGCCCTTACTTTTCGAATATGCCTCGTATTACAACTAATAGAGCTTGGTAATGAATGTGATATATTAGCTACATTGTTAAAATTTTTATATCAATATTAAGGGTTTTTAACAATTGTAATCTTCCCTGGAAGATTCTTTAGCTCATGGTGATGTGTGGTATATACATAGTATCCATTGATAAATGGTGTTCCAGTATTGGTGTGAACAAGCAACAAGGACTATACAAATTGCATAGATTGACATTTTGCCTATTTAACACACATTTTAATGCAATTATACTATTTCCACTTTTTATGATATTGGATGGCCTGAAGATGACATGTCGCCTTATTAATATCACTAAATACCATTAATATCAACCGCGGTGGCACAGTGGTTAAGGTGCTGTGCTACAAATCAGAAGGTTGCTGGTTCAATCCCAGATGGTGTCATTGGAATTTTTCATTGACATAAAATCCTTCTGATCGCACTATGGCCCTGGGGTCGACTCAGCCTCTAACAGAAATGAGTACCAGGAGTATTTGCTGGGGGTAAAAAGCGACCAGTGCTTAAGGCTGACAACAATTACCACCATCCTGAGCCACTGTCACATAATCTGGGAACCTTAACTTCATGGAACCCTCTGGGCCCCTCCACACCTGTAACGGGACTGATTTACCTTTTACCATTAATATCAATAATGTTGTGTTGCAGGAGAACAAGTGCTTCTCTGTAAAGGAAATTTAGTAAATGACTGTGATGTGTTTAAGTTCGTAATTCCTGTAAAGCGCAGTAGGGCGATCACTCGGTCTCGGGCGCCACAAACCTAGTTACACCACTGCTTTCATGCTACATGTTTGGCCGTTCTATAATTTACAGTCTTAGACATATTTAATTTCATAAAAACGTAACCCACAGTAGTATGTGTACTGAATTCAATCTTTGACCCTTCACTTAAGGAAGACATGAACTGTCTGTGCATGTGGTGGAATGGTGATTGGATCCATCGTTTTATGTAAATATATACCAAAATTGATTTTTTAAAATGCAACTAATGATTACATTAATACTTATACTTTTACATAAATGTTGAAACTCTTACCTTTGCCATTATTATCCACGATATAACACCCACACAGTTCAAAATTGGAACACAGGCATCAAATTGCGCCACACTTAACGTTCAACACAAACCACAGATTAGGGCTAATAATTAAGGATTAGAGTAACAACGCACTTTCGACTAGCCTGCCATCTATTCCAGTATCGTAAGATGCAGCCAGCAGCTGTCTTCACTGACTGAATTAAAAAAAAAAAAACCACCTTTCACCGCTACGCAAAATTTCAGTTACAATACCATCACAACTGTGCACACTATGTACTGTCCACTCTGAATTAATACAATAGTCATACATTATTAATACAGTGATAATGGTCTACTTCAAGGCACTGTCCCATTATCTGTCTGGAGGGGCAAGGGCCCAGGGGGGGAAAAAAAAACCAAGAAGATGGACTTCTTGGACCCAGAAGACAAATGCAGCAAGCTTCTCCAAAACATCAGTACTGCTCTGAACATCTCAAATGCTGAAAACCAACTGTCACTTGCTGTAGGAGTTCATGCTGTTAACAATTATGACATCCTCCTTCACAGGCGCAGCTTTCAAAAATGGAATGTCTGTTAGCAGGAGTCAGAGGAGACTTAAGACATTAAATGCTGCAAACAACCAGATAATATTATATTTCCCAAACAATGTTTGGCTCATTACAACCTAACAGTACATTTATAAAATAAGGCATGTCTTGAAAGTGCATATGAAATCATTCTTAATATATATTGCTCCCACAGTCTTTAACAAACTTATTCCCTTTAATTATACTATTATACTACTAGCAGTATATAATGCTCAGGCACTTGAAGGAATTCCATTTGCCTTGCAGTTTCCCAATATAATTTCACAATTGCTACAGTAGTCTGAAAGTTTAAAACTGTGCAATTTCGAGGCAATTTTGATTCAATATGGAGTTACCTTATTTGCACAAGAAACACAACAGGTACAGATATATACATGATTTGCGTAAATGAACAACTGAACAATCATGGCCAGTGATCAGTCGAAAAACTGCTAATGCATCTCCCCTTCAATAATTACAAACTGTATTTCTGCTCTGAACTATTTTGTTCCAAGATCTGAGCTCATTTTCAGTAGTATATCTTAACTGGTGAGCTGGAATGTTTAGTTTTGTTCTTAGTTTTGCAGAGGAAAATTATTCTTTGCATTTAGGTGTTTGGATGACTTTGAGCACTTTGTTACATTACATGTGTATTATTTACTACGTACATAGCTGCTCTGAGTATCTAAAGATTGACTCTTACTACCACTATAATTCTTTTTTATAAGACATACTTTACCTCTACCAACACAAACAACACAGCTGATTAAACAGGATAGTTAAGTGGAAGATTTGACATTCTCAAGCAGGGTTTCAGGGGATTCAGGTCTTCCGGGATATGTGTTTGACTCCCTGACCCTTGAAACAAAAAACACAAAGGTCCTTTGAATGTTGGGAACCACTCAGCAAGCTCAAGAACTTTTCCAGGTTTCATGTCTTGTAAGTTCAACATTGTGTTCATAAGAGACTGCCACTGGTCCTTATCCTAATCCAGATTAACCTTGGCCACACACTCAAATAAAATTCAATCCATGCTTAAGTGTCCTGTAAGGTTTTTTCTTGTCAGATTTTCTGACTATAATTTTGTCTAATTTTCTAAATTTGTGCTGGTTATATAGCACGAAATATCAGTATTATTACTGAAATGCTAATAGGAATGGACAAAGAAGGAAAAACTAAAAAACATGCAAGTCTAAACAGCTTGTCAGATGGCCCAGACTGATCATATGGTGCCCTTAACTGTCACATTATGACCCTGCACCTTCTGACTAAGTGATGCAAATAATATGTCAATGCTCCGTGGATGAAGATGAACATTCTGATTCAATATTCGGTGCCAGATTTGAGATAACTGAAGTGCCATCATCCTTCTACATGGTTGACAGGTTACAACGGGGCATCTTGGGGCTGCACCAGGATTTCATTGACTGCACAGTGTTCAGACTGTGTCACTGCATACACCACAGCCTGGGCTACATCCCTTGGTTCCAGCACCTTCATCTTATTCACCATTTCATACTTTTCCTTTGCCTACAACAGAGTAACAACCACTGTGAACAAGCTGAACCTACAACAGATTTACTTTGTTGGTAGTGGGCACCAGATAAGTATCAGCTATTGATACTGTCTATTCAGACAGCATTACTGTTGAAGATACATCTTCTCATATGTGATGCTGTACCAGATGAAAACATCTAACCTTTTCCAAAGATTGTAGTGCCTTCATATAAAAATCCAACAATGCCCCTTTTAAGGGCCCACATATCAACACCTTAAAATACACTCTCATCCTACCAGTTAGTACAATATGGCCACTACATCTATTGTCTCCTCACTCTCTTGCCACCTGTTACCCTCATCATCCATCAACACTACTCTTCCCGTAGGACTATTCTTTACTTACTGCTGGGCCCTCAAAGTGACGGCACTATAATTCTCCAGAACATCAGGAACTACTTGCCTCACAATGCAGCATCATAGCCCAGAAGACCTGAATCTTTAGCAATGCTGTTCTAAGAACCACAAATCTTGCAACATTATGTCCTAAACAAAATGCACAAGGGCATCTTTTAAAACTAAAACATCACAGTTTCTGGAAAACTGATCACTGGATCCTACTACAATATAAAGGTAAAAAGGTAAATTTTACCCTAGAACATGCCATGAAGGCCCATAAGGGGAGTAAAGGTATAGCTCTACTCTTTCTTTAACCTCGGCGCTAGATGGGGTTGTGGTCAACACCACACACTGGCTGCTTTACTCCAGGGAAGAAATCTGGTACCCAATGTATAGGAGGCTGGGTGGGCCCCAGGGCCAGTCTGGAAAATCTCACCCCCACCATGATTCAATCCCCAGACCATCCAGCCCATAGCTTGTTACTTTACCAACCGAGCTATCCCGTCCCACTCCTACTACAATATGCCCAACTAAATACCAACATCCTCTACTTTTTACCAACATACAAAGGTTTTGGTCATGCTGTACGCTTCAGAAGATTCTAAGATGTGGCATTATGATGGCATTATGGATAAAGATTCTGATCTTCGATGTGTCATCATGTAGTATAGTTGGTAAGTACAACATTTCGGATGAAAGTACTGCATCCATTTGACACAAAGAGAAGGATATACATCAACAATGATCCACAAAATTATGTGGCATCACATCACAGCCGACTGGAATATGAACGTTTCTGAGACTGAAATATCTTGAAACATGAAATATCGGAAAATATATTGATAAAACTGAACACCATTATTAGCAACAGTTTCTGAAATGTTGCCAGGTTTTTTTCATGCAAACTGTGTAACAACTGCTGACATATACAATCTTAAAACTTCTACACTGACGTTTTCACCAACACTGTTCAGATCCCTGCATTGCTGCATGTTATACCACATAAAGTTGTGAAGAGAAAGGTTAAAGAGACATGTACAAACCTCCCGGTCGGTGGTTTTGTCAAACAGTTCTGTCTTGACGTCGCCTGGCTGGATGCATGTCACTTTGATTCCAAATTCAACCATTTCCTGGCGCAATGTCTGTGACATGCCCTCAATAAAATACTTCGTTCCACAGTACACAGCCAGGCCAGGAAATGCCTGCCAATGAATGTTACCAATCAATTTTATATAGTAAATGAACTACAGCAACATTGCAATATTTCATTCATGATGAAATTACAAAAGATTTAATTACAGGGAATGCTGTTACCACGCAGTTGTTTCCATCTCCCACCTAAATTATGTCAAGGTCAACACAAAACTGTAAATACACTGGTTAGTATGTATGTATTTGAAACTTGTTCTCTCACCCAAAGTGCAGAACGCAGTTTGACGGCTTCTGAGTGCAGGATGTTGGGAAGAACAAGATAATGAACATAGAATGTAACATAAACTGGGATTTATGGTAGTACAGATGCCATTAGAGCTCAGCACAGCTTAACATATTTACTAACCAGCCATGTTCCCATCAAATGAAAGGCTGCCATATATTCACACACACACTATTCTCCGGCTTCTTTTATCGGTTGTTCCTTTATTCTTACAATCAATTAAGCATTAATTTAATCTGAGTGCTGCTATGAGACTGTGCAATGTTGTATCATATGCTCAATGCTCAACTGTTTCTACAGCCTCAGCTTGTACATAACAGAGAACATGGTTGATGCTCAACTATTTCTTCACCTCAGAGCACATGTGACAAATAACATGGCATAGCAAGTCAGTATCCATGGCAACAAGGAGCTTGTGACTCACTCACACCAATGGTAGTATATAGAGGGAAGCAATAATTTAAAACTGTCATATGAACACATTTCACAGGTAACCTTGAAGCTATAAAGTGGGTTGGATGCCATTACTGCTGTGTTCCAAGCAAATGTGGCTCCCTTGGTGTAGAAACCACAATCTTTTTCCATGTGTACACAAATTAAGAATCACAGATATTATAAAAACAAACACACGGTTTGAAAACTGGATACAAACGGAGGACAGAAGCTGGTACTTTAAGTCCACAACTGACAAACATGTTACTTGTTACAAAAAATGTACTGATATCCACCTTGCGACCACTATCAGAACTAATGTTCACAATGTGGCCTTGTCTTCGTTCTACCATCCCGCCTAGCACGGCTCCCACACAGTTCAGAACGCCTTTTATGTTCACGTCAACTATCTTCTGCCACTCCTCAACGTGAAGATTCTTCATAAGTGTGTAGTACAGAACACCAGCATTGTTCACCAGTATATCCACCGGCCCCAACAGTGACTCGGTGCGCTGTACGCCATCATGAACCTGTGAATATCACCATACTTTCCATCACACCACGATTAATAATGTTTTCATATGAGCTATGCCCCAAAACTTCTGACAAGCTATGGTCCAAATTGGTTCCTCTTGCCATTTAAATTCCTTGATCTTCTTGTCATTCTGTCACGTTAACCAGCCCTGAGCTCTACATTCTAGCCTTTGTGTGTCACCTAGCATAGGTAGACATGTCTGGCCAGGTAACAAAATTTTGCCCCCTACTGCGGTGATCACTCCGAACCCTTTCGGAGATACCTTGCCTTTACATAGCCCTCACGTCAAGCACAAGAGGTACGTTTTAATCATGGGGTTTTTCTCTTTCTACACGTTGATTGCTTTACATAGTCTTAGCTTTGGTACAGCAAAATTGCATGTGCCTTCTGTTTTGTTTATTTTTTCTCTTTTTGTTCCAAGTGTATCACCAAACTCATACCACCCTCTTGACTCCTAGTTTTGGGGCAGCTTTGGCATGCTTCTGTATCTTACCCTACTCCCAACGACCCCTTCTCCTTTTTTAAAGTGCGTTACATAATCTGTGATGTACAGACAAACAACGTAATGATGCACACACATTACAGTCAGATGACACATTCACTCCCCCACCTAGGGATTGCATGACCTTGATGATGGCAGTGGAGCTTGTGTGGTTTAATGAGTCATGGAGTTATGCTGGTGGTAGCATAGCTACTGGTAGGGCCTCCCATCCCAGACTGGTCCGTGATGAAGACCCAGACTAAGAAGCAATCCAATTTGTCCTCCAGTATTGCTGGAGGTTGGATGCAAGGCTGACAACCTGCTCCAGAAAGCAATATTGTTGCGAAATCTAAAGAAGCAATGGCCGGACTGTCCGAAATAAGGCAACCTATTAAATGATTTAAGGACCTGAGAATTGGCTCGTGTAATGTCTTACCTTTATATAGGTCAAAATCATTACAGATATTATTGGAACAACTTGAAAGTACCATGCGGACATAACCTGCATACAGGAGATGAGATGTATAGGTCAGGTACAGTAGGAAAGAAAAACTGGATTATTTTTTACAGCTGTGATAGTAAGGAACATAAATTAGGAACAGGATTTGTGATCCACAAGAAGGTGAAACACCTCATTATGAACTTTCAACCCAATCCCACTGGATGTGCTGGTTAAGGATTAGGGGAAAATTTGTTAATTACAGTATAATTAAAGCTCATGCACCAATGGAGGATAAATCTGACACTGAGAAGGATGCTTTTTATAATGAATTGAGGAATTTGTATGATGCTTGCCCTAAACATGATGTAAAACTGATAATAGGAGACCTGAATGCACAGATTGGCAAGGAAGCAATATATTACCCTACAATAGGGAAGAAGGCCTTCCACCAGAAAAGTAATAAAAATGGGAAAAGACTAATCCATTTGGCAGCATCCAGAAACATGATTATTGGTAACACACTGTTCCCACATAAGGATATACACAAGACAACTTGGAGATCTCCAGTTGCACATCATTTCAGTCAAATAGACCATCTTCTTATAGATTCACGACATGTTTCTCATTCAATGGATGTTAGAACACATAGATGTGCCAGTGTTGATACAGATCATTTCCTCCTTGTGTTGCAAATATGGGCTAGAATCTCCAATGCTAAAAAGTTCCTCAGGAAAAAGGATGAAAAATATGATTATGAAAAAATGACTTTACCAGAGAAACAAGTTGAGTATAAAACAAACCTGAAAGAAAATTTGCAGGAACTTGCCATTAACCCTGATGACAGCCTTGATAGTAGACGGAATAAAATAACTGGTGTAATCCATAAAACAGCCAAGGAAACATTTGGAAAAGCAAGTAAAAAACAGCCAAAAAGCTGGTTTGACAAAGAATGCCAAGAAGCCTCAGAAGTAAAGAATAAAGCATATGTCAACATGCAGCAACGAAGCTATACTACAGCCTCAACCAATAAGTATCGGGAAGCACGATGAAAAGAAAAACAGGTACATAAGAGGAAGAAGAAACAGCATGAAAACAATCAGGTTGAAAGACTGGAGGAATTAGGACAACAACATCAAACCAGAAAATTCTATAGGGATATAAATAAGCTTAGAAAGTATTTTAAACTGCGGATCATGATATATGAAAGCAAGAATGGCGATATCATTACTGAAAAGGGTGATACCTTAAACAGATGGAAAGATCTCAAAAGCACGGAGCAAAATAAAGGATCATCTATAATGCAGGACCACAAAGATACTAATGAGGAAGACTCCGCACCTACAATAGAAGAAAGTGGAAATGGCAATTCAAAAATTAAAGAATTATAAAGCCTCAGGAACAAATAATATACTAGCGGAACTATTTAAATATGGTGGAAATGAATTCGTAAAACCCTACACACCATTATAAAGGATATTTGGCAAAAGGAAAAGATGCCAACAGAATGGAATATAAGTACAATCTGTCCCATACATAAAAAGGGAGATATAATGGAATGTTCGAACTATAGAGGTGTAAGCCTTTTAAATACAGCCTACAAAATATTATCCAACATATTATTTGCAAGAATTTCACAATTTGCTGAAAACATAATTGGTAACTATCAATGTGTTTTCTGGTGGAAGAGATCCACAACAAATCAGATATTCATGCTGAGACATATATTGGAAAAGACAAAAGAATTTGGTATTGAAACACACCATTCACTTATTAATTTTAAGTCCACATATGACACACTAAAGAGAGACCAACTATATAACGCAATGGGTGAATTTAATATTCCAAATAAATTGATAAGACTTATGCAGATGACCATGGAATATACAAAAAGTCAGGTCAGAATACACTCTGATTTATCAGACTCAATAATTACAAAGAAAGGCCTTAGACAAGGTAACTCACTGGCCTGTTTGCTTTTCAACTTAGCACTGGAAAAAGTTGTAAGGAATGAAGGAATACAGATGAGTGGAATTATATTTTATACATATTGGTCCAACTCTTGGTATATGATGATGATATAGATACAAGACTGAGATATTGAGCAGCATTAAAGGAAGCCTTCCTATCACTTGAAAGAGCAGCTGGAGAAATGGGCTTAAGGATAGATGAGGAAAAGACTAAGTATTTGACTACAAGAGAAAGTAAAAATCAGCAGAGGTATTTTCAAATTAAGAATTTTAATTTTGAAGCTGTAAAGAGTTTTATGTACTTGGGTTCTCTTATAAATGTTAATAATGATAATTCTGCAGAGATCAAGAAAAGAATCTTAATGGCTAATAAAGGTTTTTATGGATTAAAGAGACAATTTAGGTCTCACTTTTTATCCATAAAAAATAAAATAAAATTATATAAGACCTTGATCAGACCAGTGCTGGTATATGGTTCTGAAACATGGGTATTATCAAAATCTGATGAAGCTATTTTAGGAGTTTTTGAAAGGAAAATTTTGAGAGATATCTTTGGACCTACAAATGATAATGGAGACTAAAATATAATAATGAGTTGTATACATTGTACAAGGAAAGTGATATAGTAACATACATTAAAATTAACCACCTAAAATGGGCAGGACACGTTGCTTGTATGGACGAACAGAGCTCAACAGGAAGAGTTCTCATTGCAGTGGTAGAAGGAAGAAGACAAAGGGGCAGGCCGAAACTGAGATAGGAAGATGGTGTGACGGAAGATGCCAGGAGGTTGGGGGAGAGAAATTGGAGGAATGCTGCAAGGAACAGGGATAGCTGGCAGAAGCTTCTGAAGAAGGCCTTGGCTCAAAAGGGGCTATTTTGCCGATGTTGATGACGATGAAGATGACGACGACGATGACGACACATTCACTCTGCATTGCTATACCTGCTGTGCATCACACACGTCCATCAGGACAGTTACAGCAATGCCACCTTGACGCTCTATCTTAGCCTGCAGTTCATTCAGTCTGTCTGCCCTACGTGCAGCCAGAGCCACCTTAGCCCCAGCCACTGCCAGATGCTCGGCTATGGCTGCTCCAATGCCCGATGATGCTCCTGTCACCAGAGCCACTTTCCCATGCAGAATACCAACAGCTGTAATAACAAGAATATAAACAAACACAAAAATGGTGTAGTATAATGAATAGCAGGACATGTAGGTTCCATGTGTGTATTTCTGTATCTTCACCATTCTCTAAGCAACCTTGTTCAAACATCACACACGTAACCATCGTGCCCAGTTAAACATCATATACAATAACTATTCCAACAACTTCCTGTCTCGACACACCAAAATATTTCCAAAGTTTCTCAATAATCTCTTTTAAGAAAGGAAACTGTCATAATTGTAAAAATGGAGCAGACTACGGCTGAAACAAACACATCACAACCAGCCATGCCATCATCATTGTGGATTTGTCTGTCAGTAATAATGGCAAACAGAAAATTGTTACACACATAACCTCAAGGTTTTTATTTACTATATGCTTTAGGAACTAGCTTGACTATCATTTAAAATAATCTGTTAAAATGCTAGAAATATGGGAATCTTATGTAAGCAGTGACAGACACCATTAAGTGTGAAAGTCACTTCCAATTTGTTTCTTTCCATTTCCTAATTACATTACTTTAAGTTGGACTTTGTAGAGTTTCTTTAGTTAAAAACCTATATACAATGCATAATTTAATTACTTGTTTACTAACAAAAATATCTAAAAAAGCACATATTTCTCATACATACAAGAAAAGAGAAACTATTTCAAGAAATATGAATATTGGATCAGGTTGCTAAATTACATTAGATTCATATGATATTGTTATTATATCAAAATAAATCAAAATATGCAGAGTTATTAGAACCCACATGTTTAAAACTATTCTTGTTACACTGTACCTAATTTTGCCACAGATGCCATTCTTGTAGGTTATGCAACACTGGTACTATGATGTCTGCAACAGCCACATGGATTACAGGCTGGCCCATTCAGTAACATTGTAATGCAGGTTATGTAATGAGCACGTTTACACCAGATGAAATTCATATGTTTCAAACCTGATAATATGACGCAATAAATTCTGCTGTTCAGTAGAAAGTAACATAGAATGAACAAAAAAAGCAAAATAAATAAATAAATAAATAAATAAAAATAAATAAATAAAATAAATAAATAAAGTTGTTGCTTAGTCTACACTACTCTGACATTTGGAAGGCAGCAGCTGCAGCCCAGTCATCACTGTCCTGACATTTGGAAGGCAGGAGCTGGTGTTTTTCAATACTGTCCTCATACAGAGTGTGTCAGTGAATCAGGCAATTTTACAACACTTTTTTCAGAGCTCCAGCACCCACACAGTTCAGGAGTTGACACATCAAATTCAGCAAGAAGTCAAACGAATTCCTGTGGAGCTGCTTCAAAGAGTAATGGGTGATGTTCGCAAGAGACTTACCGAGTGCCTAGAGCAGAATAGTGGTCATCTGAATGATGTTATTTTCGAAAAGTAGGAATTTTATTTTCAATGTGTTAAATTAAATCTAAATTCTTTTATATATACATTGAGTTAATATGTGTTAAAACTAAATAAATGAAAACATTTATTGTTCATGACTTTTTAAAATCACCCGATTCACTGACGCACCCTGTATTTTCCAGGATGAACTGAGGAAAGCCACAAAAACCTCAACCATGATAATGTCCAGCATTATGATTATAGTCTTCTGGGCTGTGTCTGTAGAAATCTACTGTTGCAGAAACACATGCTGCCCCTTTCTTCAGGGTATAAGAATGTACCTCAAATCTCGCACAGCTCTGCATTAATTTTTCACCTCTTCATCCATGTTTCACCACTGAACAAAGGGAAGTATCGGACAAAATACGAAGCAAACTCACCATTTTGTAGAGACTTGATGGGGTGTGGGATGAGGTTGACTGAAGTCAGGTGCATAAGATATCTCTGCATGAGTTCTAAATCAACAGGAGGGTATGTCACACCTTGCATCTGAAGCACTGCCTGCAGATTTGTCTGGGTGAATGTGGAGTGCTTACTGAAGAAACCTGGACCGCTGCAACATATAATATGATAATGGGCCAGTAAATGTAATGAAAAAGACTCTATGGACAGAAATGCATCTCACATTTGTAATAAATATAACTGGATGAACATCATGGTTGACTGGACAGCATTGCTGGTTTGCATTTGCAATGTTCCAGGTGCAAATATCAGCTAGGAGAGAGGGTTTCCCTAACCTTTTTGTCACTGTCAGCTACTGTACAATGTACTGAGCAAGTGAGTGTGTTGTAGGGTATTGGTATTTTAAATTTAAAACTTTCTCATACTGCCAGTTGTTGGAATTTAAACCCCAGGATCACAGCAAGTTTAAAATCTCCAAGCATATGTACTTAAAATGAGGCCATGGACATTTCCAACATCCCTTCCCATCCATTATTCACTGATCATTGTAAACTAATCCAAATTTGTACCCCAGAATTTATGTGGGTGGACACAGAAAAAACTGTGCAAACTCAGCAAGGATAGCTGGTCTCAGGGCTGAGATTTGAATTGGAGACCTTCACATAGGTAGCAGAAATGCTGACCACTGCATAGTGTGGTACAATGGCCACAGCTCAGAGCCCATGTCACAACGTCTGTACCCTCTGTTGTTTTTGGTTCTTGCCGTCTTACCAACAATTTGCTGATAGAATTAGCTAACATCATATTGTATTTACACAAACTTATGACAAGAGTTGTTCCTAATCATCATCCAAAAAACAGTGGATTCACCTGACAGTCACACATAGAGTTAAACATGTCTCTATAGTTATTTGCCTGAAAACCAAAGACTGTGAACGGGAGTTGTGTTATATGAGGGTAATTATGGTAAATTGATTGTGTCATAGTGTCAGGAGGGCAGGCAAAAGTAGAGTGAGTAAAAGCATGGTGACATACGTTTGCTACATGAGATTGCTGACAATATGGTTACAGGTTGTGTGTGCTGTTGTAGCAAGGCTCACATACATAACAAGAGCATCCAGCAGGTACAGTAGGCTTGTGAGTATCTTGGAGTGCTCTGTGACGCTCCCAGCTGCCTCCTTCACCTTTTGGTACCACTCACTGTACGGCACCAAGTCCAGTTGGTAACCCTGTGCTTGTAACATCTGCCACAAGTCACTGCCAACACAAAAATGATGTGTCAAGGACCCTGTATTTGGTCTGCACTTCTCTACAAAACTAAACAGCATCACATTCCAGCATGCCATTGTGAAAACATCAAATTTCATGTGTTCCAAACTGCACAGCGCTTTTCTTCTGGAAGAGAACCTTGGGCACTTAATCACTAGCCTGTTACTGTGAAGGACAGGGTTCAATCCAAGGCCAGTCCATGCAGGATTTGTGATGCACAGAGTGGCTCTGGGACAGGTTTTTATACAGTATTTCTGTTTTGTCAATATTATTCCACCAATGCTCCATTTTCTCCTACACACAGTCCTTGTTTTACACCTTTTTTTGTAAACACCCCTTTTCAATTCACACCACTTCTTAATCTGCATGCACTCATTTTTGGTCTAAAACCCTTTGGATGGCTGTATTCTATGTTGATAACTCCTTATTTATGATGGTAATATAATTTTTAATTTATGCCCACTTTTTCAGGAATGCAACTAGGTCGTAAAGCAAGGGCTGGGTGTATTCATCCATCACCAGAGTCACATAATCACAGCAACTGACAGCATCATTAGATAACATACTGAAAGACAGAGTGGCAGTACCCTTGAAGCAAAGCAGACAAACCTAAGGCCAGGTTTTGTCCCCTTTCCTCCCTCTAATTAAACAGTACTGCACACTGACACATGCTGCTGCAATGGAAGTGCTGCTTTATACTCACTGGCAGTCCAAGGTATGTGGATTGACAAGGTGGAACACTTTGCCTGCAGACTGCAGGATATCCTGTGACAGCCCCACAATTACTCTGCTTACAAAGTCAACTGGTGTCAGCTCAATCTGTAACAATGATATCCATGCTGAGCATCTGACAAATAGAGGGATATAATCTACCGTCTAATGTAAAGTATTGGCTTCTTAAACAACTACATCCTACTACTTCTCTGGTAATAGGGCATGATTCTACCCTTCACCACCACAATTATGATCCTCCAATGGCATTTGAGGATTCTCAATTTACAATTTTTATACACATTCACGATCAGGCTGTCCACTATCATACAAACAGCAGCAAAGCTACTGGAAAAGCACATAAACTATCATCAGAGGAACACAAGGGCTACAAACCTGCCAGTCGATTTCTGGAGCCATCTGCATGTACAGGCAACCCTGTAACATGAGCAATGTGAAATCTGATTGGTTCCAACTTGCCTCCTGCTGTGATCCTCCAATGTTGCCACACCTACATAAATAAACAGGAAACATGAGAAATGCATCAATATCCAAAGATTGCAGTGTTCTGAGACGTGACATCATGCGGCAGATAGGTGCTTACTTCCTCTATCTTTAGCACACGAGGGATCCAGAACAATCCACAGATATGTTAAGTATCTACAGCACCACATGACATCACATCCCTGAAGAATGCAGTCATGATATTCACCACTGAAAACCTAAAATTACATACAGCAGCAAGATGTTTGCCATGCAAACATCTGTCCTGGGTTTTACCTTGGATGAAACAGAGCAAACAAATTATTCTGAAGATGCACACTGTATTATCTTAGCTACTAACATGCCACTAAATAAAATACAATCAAACAGCAGAACTGGCAGTCTTCACATTAAGACTCTAATTCTGTGTGCATGGAGTTTGATCTCCAGTCAGATCCCTGCAAAGACAGACACATTCACATCTACTAAAAATAAACCTTTGGGAATTCAAGCATTACATCTCCTCACAGTCCACATTAAGCTCTTTGATGGTACATCAGTGGGGGTAAAGCAAGTGGGTTGTAACACTGATTGGTCATCACCTACAAATGCGGCCAAGGTTAAGAATGCATGGAAATGTGACTACAGTCTTGTTGAAATGATTGACTAAGCATCAAGACAATGTTTACAAAATTCATCACAGGTTTATTATTTATCCATAAAATTTTTTATCCAAAATTTACCCCATGGTATTACTTAATTACGTTTTCCTGAAATAAAAATTTGAGCCATAGGAAGATGAAATCCTTCCAAATATCAGGCTAAACCACGGACTGATGTCCTTTCAATATAAAATTTAAAACCATGGACTGATGTTCTTTCAATATACAATTTAAAACCAGGGACTGATGTCCTTTCAATATACCATTTAAAACCTTGGAATGTTGGCCTTTCAGAACACAATTTCTGCATTACATACAGCAAAGGCTTGGGGGACACGTGTGTCTCCCGAAATGCATATTCAGGAGCCTTAATGTTTGTCTGTTCTAACAACTAATCTGTGCAGTTCTCTGACAGCCAAGTACCTGTACACAGCAGCAGGAAGCCCTTTGTGTTGTGCATGCAGCACCAGTTGCTCTGCCACCCACTTGGTCTGTGCGTAGCCACTGTGCAGTTTCTCAGCATAGGACATCATGTTGGCATCCTCTGTACAGCCTTTTAAACCCTCAGGAAACACTGCATTCGTGCTACAACAAACAATACACATCAAATTCAGAGTGACAAGATTTTTGTGAACCCTGTTAACAGCAGGATGTGGCTTCCTCCATCAACTGAAATCTACAGAGACAGACAAATAGACCTACATATATATGGCAGAATAATAAAAATTGATCTTACAGAAACAGGTTGTGAGGGTGTGGGTTGCAAGGGGGTAGGGGCTAGTGGTTGGCTCTATTGAGTACACCAATGAACAGCACAAGAATTGAGGTTTTGAATCTGGTGTGGCTGAAGATTCAGTTATTTTGAGTTGTGATGCTGAGACATTGTGCACGTGGTTCCTTACATTTTCAGTTGTAACTCTGTGTCATTGTGCAAGTGGTTCCTGACATTTTGAGATGGTCACTATGTCATTGTGCAAGTCGTTTCCAACATTTTGAGATGTGTCACTGTGCAAGTGGTTCCTGACATTTTGAGAAGGTCACTGTGTAGCTGCGCTAGTGGTTTCCAACATTTTGAGATGTGTCACTGTGTCACTGTGCAAGTGGTTCCTGACATTTTGAGTTGTAACTCTGTGTCATTGTGCAAGTGGTTCCTAACATTTTGAGAAGGTCAATGTCACTGCACAAGTGGTTTCCAACATTTTGAGATGTGTCACTGTGTTAATGTGCAAGTGGTTCCTTACATTTTGAGTTGTAACTCTGTGTCATTGTGCAAGTGGTTCCTGACATTTTGAGATGGTCACTGTGTCATTGCGCAAGTGGTTTCCAACATTTTGAGATGTGTCACTGTGCAAGTGGTTCCTGACATTTTGAGTTGTAACTCTGTGTCATTGTGCAAGTACATTTTGAGATGGTTCTGCGTCATTCTGCAAGTGATTCCTTACATTTTGAGATGGTCACTGTTGTTGTGCAAGTGGTTCCTGACATTTTGAGATTGTCACTGTCTCACTGTCCAAGTGATTCCTGACATTTTTAGATGGTCACTGTGTCACTGTGCAAGTGGTTCCTGACATTTTGAGATGGTTCTGCGTCATTCTGCAAGTGATTCCTTACATTTTGAGATGGTCACTGTTGTTGTGCAAGTGGTTCCTGACATTTTGAGATGGTCACTGTCTCACTGTGCAAGTGGTTC
>Ga0123355_10007084_pt1 | contig 16713 bp, 13 predicted proteins | sample TergutEmb28metaG_3_FD_89872 | JGI IMG/M metagenome (GOLD analysis project Ga0123355, IMG submission 89872) | Embiratermes neotenicus P1 segment gut microbial communities from Petit-Saut dam, French Guiana - Emb289 P1 | ecosystem: Host-associated > Arthropoda: Insects > Digestive system > Gut ...
CGCTCGAAGCGCTGCTGGGGCAGGGCAAGCTCTCGGACCGCGAGATCCTCGAGGTCGGCGTCTGCCTCTGCGACGCACTCGCCCACGCCCACGCACAGGGCGTCATCCACCGTGACCTCAAGCCGAGCAACGTGCTCGTGCCCACCCGCAGCCAGCCGAGCGAGCGCGCGAAGCTGACCGACTTCGGCGTCGCGCACATCGCCGGCGGCGCCACGCTCACGCGCACCGGCGACGTGATCGGCACGCTCGCATACATGGCGCCCGAGCAGGCCGATGGCCGCGACGCCGGGCCCGAGGCCGACCTCTACTCACTCGCGCTCGTGCTCTACGAGGCGCTGACCGGCGTCAACCCCCAGGCGCAGAGCACCCGCCGCTCCCGCCGCACCTTCGTGCCGCCGTTGCGCCGCCAGCGCCGCGACCTGGACCGCCACCTCGCCGCCGGCATCGACCGGGCGCTGCAGCCCCGCCCGCACGAGCGCGGCAGCCTCACGGACCTGCGGGCGACGCTCGCCCAGTCGCTCGAGCTGGCCGACGACACGCCCGGCGTCGTCGGCGCCTGGGGCGACCGCGTCGAGAACCCCACGCTCGTCAGGGACGAGCCCGGCCCGGAGTGGGACGAGCCCGAGAAGCGTCTCTCCGGTGCTGCTGGCCCGCTAGCCAGCAGCACCGCCACAGGCTTTCACTGGGTCCCTCGCGCCGCCAACAGCCTCGGCGCGGGCCTGGGAGCCGCCTGGCTCGTCACGCATCTCTGGCACCCCGCGCCGCTGCCGCCGGCGGTCGCGGGGCTGGCGGTGGCGATCGTGGCGCTGCTGCTTCCGTTCGTGGGGTCTCTGGCGACGACGGTGGCGCTCGGGGCGGTCGGCCTGGCGGGTGCGTTTCCGGCGGTCGTCGCCGAGCTGGGCGGCGGCTGGTTGCGGCGGGCGCTGACCGGCGCCGCCGGGTTCTGCGTGCTCGTCGGCGTCGCCAAGCTCGCGCACCATGATCTCTACTGGCTGCCGGCGAAGCTGCCGCCCCCGCACTGGCGCGGCGTGGCCGCGGTCGGCGTCTGGGCGGCGGCCTGCGCGGTGGCGCCGCTGCTGCGGGCGCGCCGCCATCCGATGCTCGATCTGGTGCTGTGCGCCGTCTGGTCGGCGGCCGTGGTGATGGCCGTCGAGGCGGTCGGGGCGCTGTCGCTGCGCGGCGCCGTGGCCGGGGCGCTGGTCGGGACGCTCGTCGTGGGCTGGCGGCCCCTATTAACGATCCTTCATGAAACCCGCATCTCAGCGGGTATACATGGAGACGTTGCGTAGCATGAGTGGTTGGAAGGCCAAGCCAAATGCCCGTTCTGAAGACCCTCGAAAGCAAGATCGCCAGCGTCGTGGAAGGCACGTTCAGTCGTGTCTTCCGGTCCGAGGTGCGCCCCGTCGAGATCGCACGCAAGCTCGCGCGCGAGATGGAGGAGCACCAATACAGCACGCTCTCGCGCACCTACGTCCCCAACGAGTATCGGGTTTACCTCTCGCGGCGTGACCGCGAGCGCTTCAGCACGTATGAGGACGCGCTCGCGGACGAGCTCGGCGGCTACCTGCTCGAGCACGCCCGCCGTGAGCGCTTCGCGCTGCTGTCGCGGCCGGTGATCACGTTCGAGACCGATTCCCGGCTCGGTCTCGGCGAGTTCGGGATCGAGACCTCGGTGGTGCAGCCGGAGGAGCAGGAGATCCCGGCACGCGCGCCCGAGCGGAGCCCTGAGCCCGAGCCCGCGGCCGGCCGCACGATGGTCTTCTCGAGTGCCCAGCGTCTCGCGGAGCCGCTCGAGCAGCCCGCGGTCGTGCGCCAGCAGCGGGCGGTGCTGGTCTACGGCGGCCGGCGCCTGGTCGTGGACGCGCGCGGGGCCGTGCTGGGCCGCAGTCGCGAGTCCGACATCGTCGTCGAGGACGCCAACGTCTCCCGCCGCCACGCCGAGCTGCGCCCGCGCGGCGGCGGCTGGGTGCTCTCGGACCTGGACTCCACCAACGGCACGCGTCTGAACGGGCGCACGGTGCACACTCCTGAGGTCGTCCGCCCCGGCGACGAGATCGAGGTCGGCTCCTCGGTGCTGACCTTCGAGCTCGAGTAACCCGACCCGACCACAGAACATTGCTCCAGCCAGTCTCCGTCGGACTCAAATTCGGCTTCCTGATCGTCCTTTACCTGTTCCTCGTGTGGGTCGCGATGAGCACGCTGTTCGACATGCGGCGCGGACCGGGCGGTGGCCGGCGGGCCGGTGGCGTCGTCACCAGCGACGAGACCAGCATCCACCAGAGCGTCGATCCGCTGGCCGCGCTCGAGCAGGATTTCGAGCCGCGGCTGGTCGTCGAGCACGCCGACGGGCATGAGTCGGGCGTCGCCTACGACCTCATGGACCCGGTTACGCTGGGCCGCGGCGACGTCGAGATCCGGCTCGGCGACCCGTTCGCGTCCACGCGACACGCCAAGATCACACGGCAGGGACGTACGCTCGTGGTGGAGGACCTCGGCTCCACGAACGGGACCTACCTCAACGACGAGCTGCTGGGCGGGCCGCAGCCGCTCCACGACGGCGACCGGATCCGGATCGGCGACTCCGAGTTCACCTATTTTCAGTAGACGAGTGACCAATCGCTGATGCTTCGAGCCGCAGAAACGACTGTCCGCACGGACACGGGACGCCAGCGTCGGGGGAATGAGGACTCCAGCTACGCGGATCCGCCCGTGTTCGTGCTCGCCGACGGCATGGGCGGCGCCCAGTCGGGCGAGGTCGCCTCGCAGATCGTCGTCGACGCCTTCGCCGAGGGGCTGCCGGACGGCGGCACTCCCGAGGAGCGGCTCGCGGTAGTCGTTCAGCGCGCCAACCGCGAGATCCACGACCGCTCCCAGAACGAGGCCGAGAACGCCGGCATGGGCACGACCGTCACGGCCGCGTTCATCGAAAAGGACGCGGTCGCGATCGCGCACGTCGGCGACAGCCGCGCATATCTGCTGCGCGACGGTGAGCTCTCGCGCCTGACCGAGGACCACTCGCTCGTCGAGGAGCTCGTGCGCGGCGGCAAGCTCACCGAGGAGGAGGCCTTCGAGCATCCGCAGCGGTCGGTGATCACGCGCGCGCTCGGGGTCGAGCCGATCGTCGAGATCGACACCTGGACCTATCCGCTGCGCCCCGGCGACGTGGTGCTGCTGTGCAGCGACGGCCTCTCAGACATGCTCCCCGAGACCCGGATCAGGCAGGTGCTGACCGAGTCGCTCGCCCAGGAGGACGGCCCGGACGCCGCCAGCCGCCTGGACCTCGCCGGCGACCGCCTCGTCGCCGAGGCCAACGAGGCGGGCGGGCGCGACAACATCACGGTCGTCCTGTTCCGTGTGGACCAGGTGCCCGACGGGGTCGACGGCGTCGACGGCGATCTGGACGGGCGCGATCAGCCGACCACGATCACGAGCGGCGTGGTCTCGTCGTCGGCCTACGAGGATGCTCGGGGCGGGCCCGATCCCGCCCGTCCGCCCCAGCCGGCAAAGCGAGCCCGCCTGGCCCGGCGCCAGGGCCTGCGACCGCACCTGCCGGCGGGGTTCGTTCAGCCGGCCAAGAAGGAGCGCCACTTCGGTGCGCTCGGCAAGACGGTCGCAGGGCTCACGGCGGTGCTGGTCGTCGCGCTGCTGATCGGCGGCGGCGGTTACATCGCGAGCCGCCAGCTGTACTTCCTCGGCACCAACGGCCAGGGGACGGTCGTCGTCTTCCGCGGCTTCCCGTACGTGCTGCCGTTCGGGATCCCGCTGTATGAGACCTACTACGTGTCTGGCGTGCCGGCCGCGACGATCCCGGCCGACCGGCGCCGCACGCTGCTGAACCACGCGATGCGCGACCAGTCCGACGCGATCCGGCTGGTCAACGACCTCGAGCTCGGCAGGATCGTCAGCAAATGACGGCGCGCAACCGCGAACTGCTCGGCTTGATCCCCGCCTCACTGCTGCTCTGCGCGGGGTTCGCGGCGGTCTTCATCCAGCAGTCGGGCAAGCTCTCATCGGTCTCGCTGGTGATCGGGGCGGTGTTCCTCGGGCTGTGCCTCGCCGGGCACGTCTTCATCCGCTGGACACTGCCGTACGCGGACCCGTACATCTTCCCCCTCGTCGCGGTGCTCGCCTGCTTCGGGCTGGTGATGGTCTACCGCATCGACGGCGCGAGGCTGGCGCGGCTGCAGGCGCAATGGTTCGTGCTCGGCCTGGTGCTGTTCGTCGGCACCGTGATCCTCTTCCGGGACTACCGCAAGCTCGAGAAATACCGCTACCTGATCATGATCGGCTCGCTGGCGATGCTGCTGCTGCCGAAGATCCCGCACATCGGCCAGCAGGTGAACGGCGCATACCTGGCGGTGCATCTGCCCGGGATCACGTTCCAGCCGATCGAGTTCGGAAAGGTCGGCCTCGTGATCTTCCTCGCCTCCTACCTGCGCGACCACCGGCAGGCGCTCGCGTCGGGACGCAGGATCTTCGGCTACGAGGTGCCGCCGCTCAAGCACCTCGGGCCGCTGCTGCTGCTGTGGGGCGCGGCGATGCTCGCGCTGATCGTCCTGCACGACATCGGCTCGTCGCTGATGTTCTACGGGGCGCTGCTTGCGATCCTGTACGTCGCCACCGACCGCATCTCCTTCGTCGTGATCGGGATGCTCCTGTTTGCCGGTGGCGCCTGGTACCTCGCCACGCACATCTCCCACATCGACGCGCGCGTCCAGGCCTGGCTGCACCCGTTCGACCCGACGCTCTATCACGCGGCCTATAACAGCTCCTACCAGCTGGCCAACGCGCAGTTCGGAATGGCCGCCGGCGGGCTGTTCGGCCAGGGGTTCGGCCAGTCGATGCTGACGATCCCCGGCACCACCGCCTATTTCATCCCGGTGCCGAACACCGACATGATCTTCTCGGTGATCACATGGGAGCTCGGCCTGTTCGGGGCCGCCGGCCTGCTGATCACCTACATGATCTTCTGTGCGCGTGGCTTCAAGACCGCGGTGCTCGCGCGCGACTCGTTCTCCAAGCTGCTGGCCGTGGGGCTCTCTGCGGTGGTGGCGCTGCAGGTGTTCGTGATCGTCGGCGGGGTCACGCGCGTGATCCCGCTGACCGGAGTGCCGCTGCCGTTCGTCTCCTACGGCGGCTCCTCGATCCTCGCCAACTTCATCCTCGTGGCGCTGCTGCTGCTGATCTCCGACCGGGCCCGCAGGCCGGTGTACACGTCATGAACAACTCGATCGTGCGCCTGTTCGCGGTCGTGATCGTGCTGTTCACGGTCCTGATCGTCTGGACCTCGCGCTGGACGGTGTTCAGCGCCACGGCGCTCAACAACAACAGGCTCAACAACCTGCAGTACTACGCCTCGCTGAAGGTGCAGCGCGGGCAGATCCAGGCTGACAACGGCGATGTGCTGGCGAGGTCGGTCAAGGCGACCGGCGGCACCTGGTCGCGGACCTATCCGACCGGCCCGCTGTTCTCGCAGCCGGTCGGCTACTTCTTCCCGTCGACCGTGGGGGCCGCCGGTCTGGAGTCCTCGCGCAACGACGAGCTCAGGGGCCTGCAGAACGCCTTCACCAGCGTGTTCGGCTCCTTCAACGGGACCCCGACCGTCGGTGACGATGTCCAGACGACGCTCGATCCGCCGGCGCAGACGCTCGCGCGGTCACTGCTCGACAGCACGATCGCCTCGACGGGCGCGACCTCCGGCTCGGTGGTGGCTTTGACGCCGAGCACCGGCGCCGTCAAGGTCCTGTACTCGAGTCCCGGCTTTGACAACAATCACCCCAGCGCCTGCAAGGCCCCGGGGTGCAGCCAGTTCATCGGCGCCCTGCAGGGCGGCTATCCGCCCGGCTCGACCTTCAAGACGGTGACCGCGACGGCGGCGCTCGACAGCGGCAAGTACGCGCCCGATTCGATCATCAACGGGCGCTCGCCGATCACCGTCTCGGGCACGCCGCTCGAGAACGACCTCGGCTCCAGCTACGGGGACGTGACGCTCACGTTTGCTTTGACGAACTCGATCAACACGGTGTTCGCACAGGTCGGCCAGGACGTCGGCGGCGCGGTGATGCAGACCTACATGCGGCGCTTCGGGTTCTATTCGGTGCCCCCGCTTGACTTCCCCGCGAGGCAGATGAGTCCCAGCGGTTACTGGTCCCAGGGCAGGCTCGTGCCGCTCTCGAACGCCGACGTCGACCTCGGTCGCGCCTCGATCGGCCAGGCGGGCATGCTCGTCACACCGATGCAGATGGCGATGGTCGCCTCGGCGATCGCGAACGGCGGCAAGCTGATGCAGCCGCGCCTGACCACCCGGGTCGTCAACAACGACGGACAGGTGGTCGAGCGGATCGGTCCGCAGGAATACGACCAGGTGATGAAGCCCTCCACCTCCGCCGAGCTCACGACGATGATGCGCAGCGTCGTGGAGGAGGGAACGGGCACGGCCGCGAATCTTCAAGGCGTGTCTGTTGCAGGAAAGACCGGCACCGCGTCGACGGGCGGTACCAAGGGCGGCCAGCCGCTCGACGACGCGTGGTTCATCGGCTTCGGGCCGGTCCCGAACCCCACGGTCGCGGTTGCGGTCGAGCTCTCCGACATCCCAAACGGGTACGGCGGCGTGTACGCAGCCCCGATCGCGGCACAAGTGATAAAGACTCTGGTGGCTGAGCATCAATGAGCACGGATGATCATCAATGAGCGAGTTTGAAGGCGGGACACTGATCGACGGGAGGTACAAGCTGCTGCACCGGTTGGGGGCCGGTGGGATGGCCGACGTCTACCTGGCGCAGGACGAGCAACTCGATCGTGAGGTCGCCCTGAAGCTGCTGCACCGACGGTTCGCGGAGGATCCCGGGTTCGTCGAGCGCTTCCGGCGCGAGGCCAAGGCGGCCGCCTCGCTGCAGCACCCCAACGTCGTCAGCGTGTTCGACCGCGGCAGCTTCGACGACACCTATTACATCGCGATGGAGTACCTCCAGGGACGCACCCTGAAGCGCCTGATCCGCGAGGACGCGCCGCTGGAGACGAGCCGCGCGATCGACATCACGATCCAGATGCTGAAGGCGGCGCGCTTCGCCCACCGGCGCGGCGTGATCCACCGCGATCTCAAGCCTCACAACGTGATCGTCGACGACAACGATCACGTCAAGGTGACCGACTTCGGGATCGCGCGCGCGGGCGCCTCCGACATGACCGAGACCGGCTCGATCATGGGCACCGCCCAGTACCTGTCGCCCGAGCAGGCCCAGGGCCACGCGGTCAGCGCCCCGTCCGACCTCTACTCGATCGCGATCGTTCTGTATGAGATGCTGACCGGCCGGGTCCCGTTCGACGGTGAATCGCCGGTCACGATCGCCCTGAAGCACGTCTCCGAGGCCCCGGTGCCGCCGAGCCACTACAACCCGGCGATCCCCTCGGCGCTCGAACAGGTGGTGCTGTGGGCGCTCAACAAGAACCCGGCCGATCGTCCGGCCGACGCCGACCAGTTCATCCTGGCGCTCGAGCAGGTGCGCGAGGCGCTGGCGACGCCCGCCGGCGAGGTCACCGCCAGCATGCGCGCGCTCGCGGGCGGAGCGCTGGTCCCGGTCGGGGACTACACCCGGACGAGTCTGGCCCCGGCCGCGACCGAGGCCGCCGCCTACGGCGGTGCGGCGGGCCTGGCCTTCAACGGCGACCGGCTCGACGGCTCAGGTGACGACGATGACGGCAAGGACAAGGGCAAGAAGCCGATCTGGCCGTGGCTCGCGGGCCTGATCGCGCTGCTGCTGATCGGTGGGGGCGTGGCCGCGTACCTGCTCACACGCCCGCAGAAGGCGTCGGTGCCGACCGTGGTGGGCCTGCCGATCTCCCAGGCGCAGAACCGGGTGGTGTCTGCCGGGTTCCTGGTCAACCCGATCTACGAGCCCTCCAATCATCCCAACAACATCGTCATCTACCAGAGCCCGCTGGGTGAGTCGCGCGCGAACAGGGGCGCGACCGTGCAGCTGACCGTGTCCACCGGCCCGGGCAACACGACCGTGCCGACGATCGCGCAGCTCAACGAGGCACAGGCGAAGGCACAGCTCAAGCAGGCGGGCCTGACGGTCTCACGCACGCTGACCGAGATCTCCAGCACCGTCCCGCAGGGTGAGGCGACGCGCACCGATCCGGCCGGCGGCACGAGCATCGCCCGCGGGACCGCGGTGATCCTCTACATCAGCTCCGGGATGCCCGTCCCCAACGTCGTCGGCGACACCATCGCCGACGCCGAGGCTGCGCTGGCCCAGTTCAACATCACCAAGATCCTGCAGACCACGACGACCGCCACCCCCGGGACGGTGCTGAGCCAGAGCCCGACGCCGGGCAACCCGGTCCCCAGGAACGGCACCGTGACGCTCACGGTCGCGCAGGCACCGACCACGGTCAGGGTCCCGCGCGTCGTCGGTGAGCGGCCGCAGGCGGCCACCGCGACGCTGAACGGGCTCGGCCTCAACGTCAACACGGTGCAGGAGACGGTCAACAACCCGACCAACGTCGGGCTGGTCGTCAGCCAGTTCCCGACCTCCAACATGACGGTCAAGCTGGGCACCTCGATCACGATCACGGTCGGCATCGCGGCGCCCGGGGGCACCCACACGGGCACCGGCGCAACGCACACGGCCACCGGCGCCACGCACACGGGCGCCGGCGTCACCCACCACCCGGGTCGCCGGAACTCCGGTGGGGCGGGCGTGACCACCACCACGGTGACGGCGCCGGCGCAGACCGTGACCCAGACGACGACCACGCCGCCCGCGACCACGCCGCCGCCGGCGACGACCACCCCGCCGGCGACGACCACGCCACCGGCGGCGACCTCCACTCCAGCCCCGGCCACGACGACTTGAGCCCTGACGACTTGAGCCTCGGACGCGGCGACTCGAGCGGCCCGCGTCGGGTCGCGGTGCTCGGCGGCGGCCGGTCCTCGGAGCACGAGGTCTCGCTCGCTTCGGCTGCGTCGGTCGCGAACGGGCTGCGCTCGGGCGGGCATGAGGTCGTCCCGGTGGAGATCGGGCGCGACGGCGTGTGGCGTGTTGCCGTCCCCGACTTCCCCGCCGCGCCCGCCGCCCCCGACTTCCCCGCCGCGCCGGTCGCCCCCGACTTCCCCGCCGCCCCCGCCGCCCCCGCCGCCCCCGCAAGCGAGCTGGCGCTCACGCCCGGCCGCGGACTGCTCGGCGTCGATGTCGTGTTCCCCGTCCTGCACGGGCCGTTCGGCGAGGACGGAACCGTCCAGGGACTGCTCGAGCTGCTCGACGTCCCCTATGTGGGCGCCGGCGTCCTGGCCAGTGCTGTCTGCATGGACAAGGTCGTCTTCAAGGAGCTGATGGCGCGCGCCGGCGTCCCCCAGGTCGCTCACCGCGCCGTCACCGCGCGTGACTGGAGCGCCGACTCCTCAGACGTGCTGCGGTCGCTGGGTGACCTCGGACTGCCCGTGTTCGTGAAGCCGGCACGGCTCGGCTCCTCGGTCGGCATCGACCGTGTGCTGGCCGGCGAGCAGCTGCGCCCCGCGCTGGAGGCAGCCTTCAGCCACGACCCGCTCGTGATCGTCGAGGCTGCCGCGACCGGAATCGAGGTCGAGTGCGCCGTGCTCGGCAACGAGGACCCGATCGCCTCCGTCCCCGGCGAGATCCTGCTCGCCTCCGGCGAGGCGGGCTGGTACGACTACGAGGCCAAGTACACCCCTGGCGGCATGGAGCTCGTCGTGCCTGCGCGGGTGCCACCGGAGGTGCGCGAGCGGGTGCAGACGCTCGCGGTCGAGGCCTTCCAGCGCGCCGGGTGCGCTGGTCTTGCCCGCGCCGACTTCTTCGTCGACGGCGAGACGGTGCTCGTCAACGAGCTCAACACGATGCCGGGCTTCACCGAGACCAGCGTCTACGTGGCGCTCTGGGCCGCCTCCGGAACCCCGTATCCGGAGTTGCTCGACCGGCTGGTGGGGTTAGCAATCGAGCGGTACGAGCGCGAGCGGGCGTACACGTTCTGAGCGGCGCTCGGCTGCGGGGGTCCGCTCAGGCTGCTCGGTCCGCTCAGGCTGCTCGGTCCGCTCAGCGGTACAGCTTGATCTCGTTCACCGACACGTAGTTGTCGGTGGCGGGCAGTGCCGTGATCCAGACCAGGTAGTGCCGGTAGCTGTGGCCACCGAGGTTCAGCGCGAATTGCTCGGAGGAGTGGACGTTGCTGGCGCTACCGACCTTCACCCAGTGGCTGTCGGTCATCCCGCCGGGGTTCGGGTCGGGCGTCGAGTCGGTCGCGTAGATCGTCCCCGCCCAGCCGGGGGTGATCGTGTCGACCGTCATCCTGACAGCGCGTGTTTCCTGGGCGGTGGACACGTAGATCCCAACCCCGGGCTTGTTGAGCGTGTGGTCGTAATACGTCTGCGTCGTCCACGCGGTGCCGGGATTGCCGTCGACCGCAAGCGGCGCCTGACTGTTGTCCTGGGCAGTGCCGCCGACGCCGTCGGGGTTGTACGCGTTCACGCAGGCCGGGCCCGAACAGAGCGCCAGCGGCTTCAGCGACGCGGGGTTCACGATCCGGGCGTCGCGGGCCGGGTGGCCGCCGCCCTGGAGCGCCAGCACGAGCGCCACCGCAGCCACCGCCACGGCGGCGGCCGCCGCGAGCGCCGCGGTCGTGCGGTTCCGGCCCGGCTTGAACGGAATGCGCGTGCGGGTCTCGGGGGCGTCCGCATCGGCCGCCGGGGGGCCGTCGTCGACCGGGTTGCGAGCCTGGCGGGCCGCGTAGGTCTTGCCGGCCTTGCTGCCGGCCTTGCGGGCCTTGCCGGCCTCGTCCGGCGCCGGCGGCAGCACCTTGGTGGCGTCGCCGCTCGTGGCGCCGGCAGCGCGGCTCTCGGCGCCGGCCGCATGGCCGTTCGCGGCCCCGATCCGGCTCACCTCGGCGGTCGGCTGGCTGTCCGCCGCGACGGTGTCCGCGCCGCCGGTGTCGGCCCGCGCCGCCTCGATCGCCAGCACCCGCTCCAGCGCGGCGATCATCTCGGCGTCGCCCGGGTAGCGCTCGGCGAGGTTCTTGGACGTGGCCGTCTTGACGACGGTCGCGAGCTCGGGCGACACCTCGGGGCGCCCGTTCCGCACGTCCGGGACGGTCTCGCGGACGTGCTTCATCGCAACCACGACCTGGGTCTCACCGGTGAACGGGAGCTCGCCCGTCAGCATCTCGTAGAGCGCCACGCCCAGCGAGTACAGGTCCGATTGGCCGGTCACATAGTGGCCGAGCGCCTGTTCCGGCGAGACGTAATCAGTCGTTCCGAGCACGCGCCCGTCAGCCGTCAGGCCCTCCTCCTCGAGCGTCCGCGCGATTCCGAAGTCCGTCACCTTGGCCGTGCCCTCGTGGTCGATCAGCACGTTCTGCGGTTTGACGTCCCGGTGCACGACGCGATGCGAGTGCGCGGCCTTGAGCGCCCGCGCGACCTCGATCGAGTACGTGACGGCCTCCGGGATCGGCAGCCGTCCGAGCCGGTGGATGCGTTGCTTCAGGGTCTCGCCCTCGACGTACTCGAACACGATGAAGGGGCGCCCCTCGTCCTCGCCCGCGTCGATCACGTGCACGATGTTGGGGTGTGAGAGCCGCGCGACGGCGCGCGCCTCGCGCCGGAAGCGCTCGAGCTGATCGGAGTCGGTCGCGACCTCGCGGTTCATCAGCTTGACCGCCACGAACCGCTCCAGGGTCTCGTCGTGGGCGCGATAGACCGTCGACATACCACCGGAACCGATCCGCGACTCCAGCCGATATCGGCCGCCTAGGGTGATTCCGAGCAGGCTGCTCATTGCCAGCTAAGAAGCTTAGGAAGCGGCACGTTAGGAAACCGCAACGCTCACGACTGCTTCAGCTTGTCACTTCCGGCGGCGGCGCGTATCCCGAGGCCCGGGAGCTCGACCACAGCGGCGGCGTCGGTGATCTCTCCGATCACCGACGCTCCCGGATGAAAGCCCGCGAGCAGGTCCACGGCAGCGCCGGCCTGCTCGGCCGGAACCATCACGACGAATCCGCAGCCCATGTTGAAGACCTCCCACATCTCGGCCGCGGCGACCCCGCCGCAGGACGCGATCAGCTCGAACACCGGCGGCGAGGGCAGCGGGTCGGTGATCGCATAGCCGACGTTGTCCCCGATCCGGCGCAGGTTCAGCAGCCCGCCGCCGGTGATGTGCGCCAGGCCGTGCACGGCGATCTGACTGCGGATCAGCGCCAGCACCGCGCGCACGTAGATCACGGTCGGCTCGAGCAGCACGTCTCCGACGCTCTGCCCGCCCAGTGCATTGGGGCGGGCATCGAGTGTCAGCTGTCCGTCATCGAGCAGCGCCCGGCGTGCGAGCGTCAGTCCGTTTGAGTGAACGCCGGAAGCGGGCAGGCCGATCATCGCGTCACCGGGGCGCACGTCAGAGCCGTCGATGATCTTGTCGAGCTCGACCACGCCGAACGCTGATCCGACGAGGTCGAACCCGTACGGCGACGGATGGCCGCGCAGCACCTCGGGCACCTGGCAGACCTCGCCGCCGGGAACCTCGACGCCGGCAGCGGCCGCGCCCGCGGCGATCCCGCGGCCGATCGCCTCGAGCAGGCCCGGCTCGGCGGCCTCGACGGCGATGTAGTCGAGCAGCGCCAAGGGCTCCGCGCCGACGCAGATCAGGTCGTTGACGTTCATCGCCACGCAGTCGATCCCGATCGTGTCGAAGCGCCCGGTCTGCTCGGCGACGATCACCTTCGACCCGACGCTGTCTGTCGCGAGCGCGATCCCGACGTTCGGTGCCAAGGCTCCCGGCAGCCGCATCACGCTCGCATAGTGGCCCGGCAGCGGCACGGTCAGCGACTCACGCCCGGTCTCGATCGTCTTCAGCACCCCGACGATCGCGGCCACTCCCCGGTCGGCCTGCTCGGTATCGACTCCCGCTGCGGCGTAAGCGTCGGTCACTTGGTCATTGTTGCCGATCGAGCACGGCGCGGATGTCCCCCACCAGCTCATGGGCGTCGTCGTGCACCATCGCCCAGTCGTAGCGGTGCACGGTGAGCCCATGGCGGCGCAGCTTGAGGTCTTTGCGGCGGTCCGCGGCGCGCTGCGCCGGGCTGCGGTGCGCAAGCTCGCTGTCAAGCTCGACGACGAGTCCCGCCTCCGCCCAGTAGGTGTCCACCAGCTCCCCGTGCAGCGGTGCGTTCAGCTTCGGGAGCGGCAGCTTGTTGCGCTTGCAGAACGCGAAGAAATCGATCTCGAGGTCGCCGTTGGCGTACTTCAGCTGCGGGTCGAACCGCAGGATCGCCTCACGCAGGCGCTTGCGTCCCCGGGCTCCGTGCCGGCGTGTCGCCGCCAGCAGCGCCTGGGGGTCATAGAGATCGTTGAAGTCGAGCTGTTGCAGCGCTCGCTTGAGCACCTTCGCGTTGTGGGCGGCGGCCAGGTCGAGCATCATCACATCGGTCGGCGCGACGGGGAGGCCGTTGTGGGTCCGCCGCTCGACGTCTTTGCGCCGTGCGTGCACCCTGATGCCCCGCAGCGACCGCACCTTCCGCGGCGTGCTCACCTCGATCACACGCGGCGGGTAGTCGATCAGCCCGCGGAAATGCGCCTCCGTGCCGCCGGTGAGCATCGCCCCGGGGCCGGCGTAGAGCACGGCCGCCCACAGCTCCGCCTCGCGGCTTGGTGCTGTGTGGCCGACCGCGTAGACGCGCGGGAGCACCTTCGTGAGATAGCCATCGCGCTTCCATCGACCGACCATCTGATGGTGGACTCCGAGCCGAGCAAGCTGCGCGGCCGTGACGAGCCCCTGCTGGCGCTCCGCCAGCCCTCGCACTTCGTCAACGCCCCTAAATGTCACCATATGTGACCAATAGGGGCTTTGACGGCGCCAAATTGACCCCCCCGCCCCGCCGGGAGCCCAGCCAAACCCCGCTACTTGCGAGAACTACCTTCGCGAAGCGAGCTTTTTCAAAGCAAGCGAGCCCAAAACGACCCGGTAGGCCGCGAACGGCCACAGCGGCCGGTCGCGCTCGACCAGCTTGATCAAAGGCGTCGCGCCCAGCGTCGAGACAAAAGACGCGGCAGCCCCGACCATGAACGGCGCCGCCGCGCCCTCGGGCATTCCGCGCTGCCACAGCCGCAACAGCTTCAAGGAGGTGGCCCCGCCGATCACGGGCAACGCGACATGACGCGAGAGCCGCTCAGCGTCAACCCGAGCGAAGCGCCGCGCCCGCGCCGCCGTCAGCGTCGCGCCGTTGCGCGACACCCCCGGGAACAACGCGCACGCCTGCGCGATCCCGAGCCAAAGTCCATCCACAGGCAGAGCCTCATCAAACACACGCTCCTGCGGCTCACGGTCGGCCACACCCATCACAACAGCCCCGGCGATCAACCCCACGGCGATCGTGCCCGGCCTGCCGAGGAACCGCTCGATGGGACGCTCCAGGGCGAACCCGACGATCACGGGCGGCAGCAGCGACAGGGCCACCACCAAGCCCGAATCCACATCAACATCACGCGCCGCCTCCAACACCTCATCGCGCAGCATCACCACGAGGCCAAGCGCGGTGCCGGCGTGCAGCGCCACCTCGAAGGCCTTGCGCACCTCGGGATCGGCGGAGACGCCGTCCCAGCCGGCCAGCCATGGCACCAGTTCGACGTGCCCGGACGATGAGATCGGCAGCAGCTCGGCCGGGCCGTGCATCAGGCCGAGCGCGAGCGCTCGCCCAAGCACCCCGGCCCGTCCGGCCGGGGGTTTCGGCCCCCGGCCACCAGCTCCCATCAGTCTGACGGCTGCGAGGAGGACTCGGGACGACGCAACGGGATCTCCGCCGGGCGGGTGGGACCGTTACCGCCGCGCCCGCGCCAGATGCGCACGATCCACCAGGCGAACGCGAGCACGATCAGCGCGACCACCGCGTAATCGACGTACTCGAGGTGGTGGCGCCACTGCGGCCACTGGCTGCCGACGGCCTTGCCGACCAGCGCCCAGCCTGCGATCCAGGGGGTGGAGCCGAGCGCCGCCATCGCGACGAACCGACCGAACGGCATCCTCACCACGCCGGCCGCGTACGGAGGCGCCGAGCGGAACACCGGGATCAGCCGGGAGACAGCGACGGCGGGCGAGCCGTAGCGCTCGAACCAGCCGTGCGCCTGCGCGATCTTGGCCTCGTCGATATGGATCGGGCTGCCGCGCCGCGACAGCGCTTCGTGCAGGCCGTAATAGCCGATCGCGTAGGCGATGCTCGCGCCGAGTACGTCGCCGAGGATCCCGAAGATGATGATCCCGATCAGCGTCAGGTGGTGGGTATCGACCGAGAATCCGGCGAACAACATCGTCGGCTCGGTTCCGGGCACGATGACCAGCTGGGACATCGCGATCAGCAGGGTCACGCCCGCGTAGCCGACGTGCTGGATGACGTGCGTGGCGAAGGTGACTAGGGAGTCTGTAACGGAGGCATCTATGAACACGCGCCGGAGTGTAGGGTCGCCGCGCGCGAATTTGTCTCCGTCTAAGGTCGTTCTTATGTCCGTACCTCTGTTTGACACTGAAACCCCGCTCGCGCCGCTGCGAGCGACGGTCCTCGAGCGCGTTGCCGCGGTGATCGATCAAGGCCGCTTCATCCTCGGTCCCGAGGTCAAGGCCTTCGAGCAGGAACTCGCCGGATACGTCGGCGCCGGGCACGCGATCGGCGTCGCCAACGGCACCGACGCGCTGACGATCGCCGCCCGCGCGCTCGGCGTCGAGCCGGGCGATGAGGTCGTCCTGCCGGCGTTCACCTTCTACGCGACCGCCGAGGCGATCGCCGCGATGGGCGCCACACCCGTCTTCTGCGACATCGACCGCGACACCCGCAACATCACCGCCGAGACCGTCAGGGCAGCGCTGACACCCCGGACCAAGGCGATCGTCGCCGTCGACCTGTTCGGCATGCCGGCCGAGATCCCCGCGATCCGCGACGCCACCGGCCTGCCGGTGATCGAGGACGCCGCACAGGCGCTCGGCGCCAGCCTCGGCGGCGTCAAGGCCGGTGCCCTGGGCGACATCGCGACCTTCTCCTTCTACCCGTCGAAGAACCTTGGCGCGTTCGGCGACGGCGGCGCGATCACGACCGCGGACGACGCGCTCGCCGAGCGCGTGCGCGCCCTGCGCTTCCACGGCTCGCGCGACAAGCAGCATTTCGATTACGTCGGCTACAACTCGCGTCTCGACGAGATCCAAGCGGCGATCCTGCGCGTGCTGTTGCCGCACATCGACGCCTGGTGCGACGGCCGCCGCGCGGGCGCCCGGGCCTACATCGACGCGGGACTCGGGGAGCACCTTGTACTGGGTGGCGCCCCGCTTGGCGCCACCCCAGCTTGGCACCTGTATGTGGCCACTCACGCTGATGCCGACGCCAAGCTGAAGCTGCTCAACGATGCGGGCGTGCAGGCCCGGGCCTACTACCGGGTGCCGCTGCACCGCCAGCCGGCGATGCTGCCGTACGTCGAGCGGACCGCTGGCGGCAGGGCGCTCGAGCTGCCCGTCACCGAGGAGCTGGCACGGACCAACCTGGCGCTGCCGATCAGCCCGGTGTTCACGCGGGCGCAGGCGGATGAGGTCGTGGCGGCGCTCGCGGCGGCCGTAGTGGCGGCGTGAAGGTCTGGGTCGATCTCACCAACTCGCCGCACGTGCTCGTGCTGGCGCCGGTGATTCGCCGGCTCGAGCAGGCCGGGCACGAGGTCGAAGTCACCGCGCGCGACTTCGC
>Ga0123355_10007085_pt1 | contig 16713 bp, 13 predicted proteins | sample TergutEmb28metaG_3_FD_89872 | JGI IMG/M metagenome (GOLD analysis project Ga0123355, IMG submission 89872) | Embiratermes neotenicus P1 segment gut microbial communities from Petit-Saut dam, French Guiana - Emb289 P1 | ecosystem: Host-associated > Arthropoda: Insects > Digestive system > Gut ...
CTGTCTTGCTAAGCAAAAACCATGAATATCTATGCAAAGCCTGTCATTGCGAGCAAAGCGAAGCAATCCAGAAGGTTTGATTTGCTGGATTGCTTCGTCGCTTCGCTCCTCGCAACGACGAGGTAAGTGCATAATTATTCATAAAAATGCTTAACGAGACAGCCCCTCGAAAAGGAGGCAATTTAATGCAAAATTATGAGCTCAAAAACAAAAAAATCAAGGATGCATTTCTTAAATTAAAAAGTGAAAAACCCTTTAAGGGCAAACTAAAGCTGGCCTGGAGCAACTGGGGGTTTGGTATTGAGCCTCTTGATGTATCATGTGCAAGACTGGCCAAGGCCGGAGTCGAGTATATAGAACTCCACGGCAACCATTACGGCCCAGACTTAGGCTATAAGCTGGAAGAAACCCGCAAGACCCTTGACAAGCATGGCATCAAAGTCGCAGGGGTATGCGGAATGTTTTCTGCCAATAATGATTTATCCAGTAATAATCCGGTACACAGACAGGCCGCAGTTGATTATCTTAAAAGAGAAATCCCATTCACAAGGGAAATGGGCGGCAGTTATATCTTGGTAGTACCCGGTGCTGTGGGACGCAATGCAGCCTATGACACAGTAGAATTTGAGCGTAGCGTCGAAACCCTTAACATCGTTGCGGATATGTTTACCCAGTACAAGGTACGGGCAGCAATCGAGCCAATCCGCTGTGCGGAAGTCAGCTTTTGCCATACCTTCGCTGATGCGAAAAAATATATCAAGGCCGTAAACCATCCCGGCGTAGCACACATCAACGGCGACCTCTACCATATGCAAAGCGAAGAAAGCCATATCGGCGAAGCAATCCTGAGCGCAGGGGATATGCTGGTTAATTTGCATCTAGCTGACAGCAACCGCTGTGCTTTAGGCGATGGTGCCATGGATATTGATACAATTATCATGGCATTGTATCTCATTGGCTACAATGAAGGGGAACGCTACGTTACACCAGAGCCTCTGGGCCCAGGAGGAGACCCCTACCCTGCCATGTATGGCAAGCCCGATCCGGCCGCATTGGAATATTTGGTCAACCAAACGGTAAGCTATTTCAGACAACGCGAAGATGCGGTGTTGAGGTTCTAGTAGAGCGGCTTTACCATTATATTAACGGATGAGAGGAAGATAGCACATGCTAAAAGGAATTCCCACGATACTATCACCAGAGTTGCTGAAAATCCTAATGGAAATGGGTCATGGGGATGAGATTGTGTTAGCCGACGGCAATTTCCCGGCGGCTAGTATGGCCCAGAGGCTGATTCGTATGGACGGTCATGATGTCCCTAGCATTTTGGACGGGATACTGCGGTTTTTTCCCCTGGACACCTTTGTGGAAAAGCCCGTGACCCTTATGGGGGTTGTGCCGGGGGATAACTATGTCCCTGTTATAAAAGAAACCTATCGCGAATTAATCACAAAGCACGAAGGTGAAAAAGGTATTGAAGAAGTAGACCGCTTCGCCTTCTATGATAGGGCAAAGCAGGCCTATGCTATAGTTGCTACCGGTGAAAGTGCCAGGTATGCCAATATTATTCTTAAAAAGGGTGTAATCGAGCCTAACGCAAGTGCATAATTATTCATAAAAATGCTATTAGACAGTCCCATCCAAATTGGATGGAAAGAAGCAAAAAACCTAGCAGAATTGGAGGGCCAATATTTGCTAGGTTTTTTTGTGATGCATTGGGGGTTGTCAAGACAATTAGCTCATATAGAGCCATATGTGCTCAAGGACTGTCTTGCCAAGAATCCGGCAAACATCAGCCTTCGTCATCCCGGCCTCACGTCAATCTAATTTGCTTGATATTGCCAAGCCAAGACCACCCCGGCGCTTCGCGCCACCCCTCCGCAGGAGGGGAATTAAATACAATACGTATAAAAATTCCCCTCTGGGGAGGGGAAAGACAACCTAGGCGGCGAGGGGTGGTCTCAGCTTGGCAACGTTCTGCATTTTGGATTGTAAATTAGACTGACGTGTCCCGGCCTTGAGCCGGGATCCCCTGCCCTTAGCCAAAGATTGGGGGGGACCCCGGGTCAAGCCTGAGGTGGCGGGCTTTTGTATTGCATTTTAGCAGGGCAGACTCTTCCTACTAGATGAAATTAAAAAAAACCTAACGAAATTGGGAGAACCAATAATCGCTAGGTTTTTATGTGTTGCATTTTGGGTTGTCAGTTTAGGTGAATATTTTGTGAGGTGTTATGGATAGCCTCCTGGTGGTGGATGGGTTCCGCCAACAGGCCCTCCAGTAGCTGTCATAGATTGGAACTCAATGTAATACTGCATGAGGTACTCTGGATAATGAGATTCATCTATAGACCCAACATATACGGGTATGATTGAACCAATCACAAATAGTAGGGCTACTAGTACGGCAGTTAAATTTTTCTTCATAATTAGTCATCCCTTCTATGCTTTATTGATATCGTTTACAGATGTTATGGCTTACCAACTGGCGGAGGATGGTCTCCGCCAAGGGGCCCTCCAGTAGCTGCCATAGGTTGGAACTCAATGTAATACTGCATGAAGTACTCTGGATAAGGAGATTCATCTATAGACCCGACATATACGGGCATGATAGAACCAATTACAAAGAGCAGGGTTACCAACAACATCGCCGTCAGTTTTTTCTTCATTATTAATCATCCCTTCCATGGTTGACAAAACATCGCTTGTATATATTTTTAATGGCTTTTGATGCCGACAATGACCTCATTTCAGATTTTATCTTTTCGAAGTGATGCTCAAGAAGTGCATAATACTCTATTGTTGAAAAATAGTCATGCTCTTTGATGAAATGCGGTATTGCAACATCCTCTATATATGCAATGGATTCATAGTTTTTATATGATGTCATTTTATGTTTAATCGTGTAGTAGTGTCCAAGAGCAGTAAAATTTATGACCCACTTTTCATTCAAACAACCCATGGTTTTTACATAACCCAAATGTTCGCGGGCTTTTACAAACGTCCTAGCCTGTATAGTACAGAGGATTTTATGGTATAAGGCTGAATAGTAGTTGTTCGTATCTTCAGGCAAATGTGTTAATGCCTTGTTAAAATTCTCTATTGCGGATGTCCATTTTTCAGCCTTTTTGTATGCAAATCCCAAATACAAGAAAGTCACGCCAATATAAGTATCATTGAAGAGGCTTTCAGACTTAGTCATGCATTTATTAAGCAGTCTTACGGCATCTTTTACTTGATTCATCTTAATATAGTTTAGTGCAAGTCCTCGGTCTATATTTAAGGAAAAATCAGTAATTCTGCTATCCGTATGCGCTTGCTTTGCCTTTTGCCAAAAAAATATAGCGCGATATGGTATTTCAATCTGTGTATAACACCAGGCTATGTAATAATAAAGCCGCTCATCATCTTCTGGCAATAGATTCTTATTATTTTCCGCTAGCTCATATGCCACTAAAAAATAGTCCAAGGCCTTTTCATAATGACCCTGATGCCCAAGCAACGCGCCTCTGCAATAATTATAATGATACAAACACTCATTATTCATCTTTTTAAGATGCTTTTGATAAATCTCAAGCTTTTTCTCAACAGTTGCGATATCGTCCTCTACTATAAATAACTGAACCTCTATCAGCTTGCACAGCATGACCATATCAAAATCACAGCACTCTAGCCTATCAATATGGGCAATTTCTTTTAGTATGGCCTTGGCTTCATCCAGCTTTTCGGCCCTTATAAGGTCGCGCACAATATATAAGCGTTCTCTAAATGCAATACACTCCCGCTCCGTCAAGGGTAACCCTACGATGCCAAAACGCTCTTTGGCAGCAGCTATATGGGCCGCAGTATACGTATCTTCCCCTTGTTCTGCACGGGTAATTCTATCCACCCTTACTCTCATAATCTCGACCAATTCCAACTGAGACACTTTATTATGCTTCCTGAGCTTAAGGATTTTTTCGCCTACCGAAAGTCTCGACAAACCTGCTCCTGATGATAAGCTCCCCACAATTATCGCCTCAAATCTTTAATAATTGCCCCTCGGGTTGATTTTCCATAGATTAGCATATATACATATATATGTCAACACTTCGACATGCGTTTCGGAAAAAAATATTTTTGTGCAAATAGGTAAATCCCATGCTATATTTACTCATGGCAGATGATTAAACTACAGCGATATAGCGTAAATACATTTTCCATATAATGAGAGGAGCAACAAAATGGCAGACTTTTACAACATCCCCAAAAGCACTGTAATCAAGGGATTCAAATGGGTCGGAGACCGCATTCCCTACGGCGAAAAGGACATCAAGGGGGACACCTACCCTATGACATGGGCAGATGATGGAGAGATTTACGCATCATCAGGAGACCCACTTTGGGGCGAAACACATACCGGTTTGGATGTAGAAAAATTCACCGGCGGGCCAGAAGATTATGTAATCACAAAATTTAATCACATGAACGATTATCTAGGCTGGGGCGGCAACGGGCAAAAACCTTCCGGGATGATATGTGTGGATGGAGTGCTTTACTTGGCATTTCAGAATCTATATCCCGGCAACCATACCCCCCACAGCCTCCAATCTCAGTCCGGTGCTGATGCTGCAATCGTACGCGCTGTCCCTCGGTGGAATCAATGGTATCCTTCCCTCCCCACTATCAAAGAGCCAATGTTCCCAGGGACAAACTTCGGCGGCCCGGCATTTATTAACTTTGGCAAGAACAACGAAAACGCAAGAGATGATTATGTATACGCCGTCTCTGGTGACCAATGGGATAACGGGAGCAATGTCCGCCTAGGACGTGTCCCAAAAGACCGTATAATAGAGGCTGCATATTGGGAATTTGTCTGCGCTTTCGAGCGGGACGGCACCCCTGTATGGAATCGCAGTCTCGAAAGAGCCATCCCAATAATCAGCATTCATAAACATATCAGCATACCTGAAATGGTTTATTTATCGGAGCTTAAGCGTTATCTATTCCTGACATGGCGACTGAGGCAGGACTTTAATCCCGAAGCAGGCACAGATTTAATAATCTTAGATTCTCCCGAACCCTGGGGCCCGTTCACTTTGGTTCATTACGAAGAATTATGGCAAGGCAAGGACTGCAATCCTTACAATCCCCGTGTGCCGCTTAAATGGATGGCACCGGATCATCTGTCCGGATATATTCAATTCTCAGGGGCATGGAATCAAAAAGAAGACGAGAATGGGTTGTCGTATTATCGTTCTAATATTCGTAAGTTCCAGTTAGAGGTATAAAAAAAGTCCGTCATCCCGGGCTTGACCCGGGATCCCCTTAGTCTTTCGACAATAGTTATGGGATCCTGGATTAAATCCGGGATGACGAGCCTTGAAGTTATTGCATTCCTAACGTGACAATCTCCCTGTTTTGATGATAATGGAAAAACCGGAAAAGTAACACATTAATCAACCTGCTCATAATAAGAAATCCCAATAACCCGACCGTCGGTATCGAAGTCGAACTCCACAAAATTGACCCAGTTACGGAACCAATAGCCATAAGTTGTCACAGCACCACCATTGCGAATCCACTGCTGTCTAGGCAATAACATCATCACGGGTAGATGTGTCGCCTATTCCACTGAAATGAAAATCTGCATGATTCGCCACTCTAAAATCCACAGATATACTGACAATACGATTGCCGGATACACCTATGACTAAACCACTATCAAAATTATAGGTATCAGCATCACTCACATAATTGCCCAAACGTTGTAATAAGCTGGCATCCAACTGCCTTCCCAGCAATGTGTCAATGGCAACACCATCTATATATTGAGAGTCGATTCTCCCATCAGCAGTCCTAGCTGCTCCAGGCAGAAGCATAATATTGACAGATACATACAATAACTCAAATGCTGAAGCCGGAAACTCAGTGACGTCCTGCAGTGATACACTACTGCCTACATACAAGTATCTATATCCATGGCCATAATGGGTAACATGCATATATCCAGAAGGCCGTTGTTCAGACCTGAATAAACCAGGCCGCCAGGTATACCCACTTGGTCTTGTAGCATAAGGCGTGTTGGTCACACCGACAAATAAGTTTCGCCCTTCAATGGCAGACATTGATAAGATATATCCGTCCCCTGGTTCAAAATCCAGAATACCCAGTAAAATTATTTCCTCAGGTGCAATCAGAGGAACCATGATGCTAAAGTCTCTGTCAATAATTTGGGGAGCAATGTGGCCGTAACCCACTGATGGCTCTGCGTAGTCATCATACCTCAGAAGGTATCCGCCGTCTTCAAATTCTCTTAGGGTGAATGGCTCCGCTCCTTCATATCCATATCCCGCCCATATAGCGAAGAATCTACGGACTCCATTGGAATCTATAAATGATATCCCATTATTGGGAAATAATCCTGCTGTAAAAAACCAGTTGATGACGATAGGTACCTGCAATACAGGTATGTGGTAATACACATGAGTCATATGTCCAGTCATGCCATAGTCAGAGTGGCCAAGATAAATGCCTATTAACTGAAAATCATGCAAATCCTGATTGGCCAAAATCATGGCGTTGCTTTGGATAGTAAGCCAGTCCAAATCCACATCCCAATGAGCAATATAAGCATCACGGAAATCAATTTCATAGTAAGCAAAAATTGTGGCAAGCACATCCCCATCCGCTGGAGCCATTCGAAGGTATATATCAGCTGGGATAGGCTCCTCGGTTTCTATATAATCCGGCTCTTCCGATTCGTAATCATCGTAATAGTCCGGCTCATCATCGACTACTCCCACAATCGGGCCCTCTTCTCTTCCCGAACCCATGCAGGCAACAAAACCAATGGCAGCAAATATCAACAACGCGGACAATATAACTACATATTTAGTGGGGCGTTTGCTCTTCATTATCGCACCAAGTCTTTCCTTCAAGTTTTTCTTATCCTCGCTCATAGTGGCGGATGTTATAGCCCTCGGGATCTTGGGACTTGCAGCAACCCGGATTAGGGTGTTGCCGTAATGCCGCTTGCCGTGGCCATTCATATTGTTAATTATGGCCTCGTCGCAGGATAGCTCACAGGCCCGGTCTATTTCCCGGCGCATCAGCCATACAAGTGGATTGAACCAATGAATAGCCGTGGTGAGTAGAGCTAGCCATTTTATGAGTACGTCCTTACGGCGGAGATGGGTTAATTCATGAGAAAGAATGGCCTGCATATCCCCATGGGTGTATTCCTGCATAGGCAAAATTATCGCCGGACGGAATATCCCAAAGAGCATGGGTGTTTCAGCCAGTGCATTGTAATACAAACGAGGAGGCCGACCACGACACATACTTGCAAGCAGTGTTTCTGCCCCAGGCCCGGCAGGGTGGTTACGGCGGCGATACAGTCCAACAAAGATGGCATAGTGAATGGCATAATACAGCAACAAAACCAACACCCCAAAGGGATAAACCAGTATGAAATATGTTGCGACCAAGGCGATGGGACTTTGCACCGCCTGCCGTTCCTCAAGGTATACAACAGGATTGGTAACAGACAGAGGGGCTAAGCTCTCCAATCTAACGGTTTCCTCTGCCTGGGTTATAACAAACCGGGTCACGGTTTCGGTGATATTGGGTACAGGGACCTGGTTAGTAGGCAGAGACAGCCGGGATACGGGAATCAATAAAGCTGCAATTACCACCAACCACAGGTAATACTGAGTGGACTTTGGCAAGGAATGCCGAACCAGAGGCTTGAGCGCAAACAGCAGTAAGGCAAGTATGCCACCGGTCATGGACATTATAAGAACAGTCCGCACCATATCAGCCATCTGTGCCTCCTCCCTGGGCAATAAAATACTCCCGTAACTCATCAATATCCGTATCGGTGAGATGCTTGTTGCGTACCATAGCGATTGCCAGTTTTTTGGCAGAGCCAAAGCGGTCCAATAAGGTTCTCTCCTCAGCTAAAATATAGTCATCTTCGGAAATAAGGGGAATATAGCGCGCCACTCCATATCGATCTACAGGTTCGATTAGGTTTTTATCTCGTAGTCGGGTAACCAAGGTATTAGTGGTAGAGCGGTTCCAGTCTTTTTTTTCTTCCAGTTCATCTGTAAGCTCTGCAGCTTTCATAGGCCGCTCTTCCCGCCAGAGAATACGCATGATTTCCAGTTCCGCATCGCTTATTTTGATTTCAGTATGTATCATGATGAGCACCTCCTGTTTATTCATGTAAATTAGTTTACATTTGTAGAATTTATTTGTCAAGAACATGTTCATCAATACCGCATAAAATAATAGCAAAAAGGCTGGAGAATATATGAGAATAGCAATATCATCAGGCCACGGACTCTTCGTATCAGGTGCCAGGGGCATCATCGACGAAGTCATCGAAGCCCGCAAAGTCACCGACCGGGTTGCAGCAATACTCCGGGACAATGGAGTCACCGTTTTCCCTTTCCACGAAAACAACGCTCGTACTGTATCCGATAATATCGGGGCAATAGTACGACATCACAATAGCCAAACACGAGACCTGGATGTGTCCATTCATTTTAACTGTACCGCAACAGGGATAATCGAAGAAAGAGCCATCGGAGTAGAAGTTTTGCACCATACCAGCAATCAAACAACCCGTGTATTAGCCGGTAGGGTTGCCAGAGCTATTTCCGACGCATCTGGGCTGTTACTAAGGCACCAACAGAGCAGCGGTGCCGTCGCCAGGAATAATTTAAGCTTTTTGAATAACACAAGAGCCCCGGCGATTCTGATTGAGGTCTGCTTTGTGGTGTCCCGCACTGATGTACGCCTCTACCAGGCGTATTTTGAAGAAATATGTAGGGCGATTGCCTCAAGTATAAGTGGACAATCAATAATACCTCCCGTACCGCCGGTTATTACACCACCGCCCCAAACCCAGCAACCCAGCTCATGGGCAAGGGAGGCCTGGGCCTGGGGTGTCGAACACGGCCTAACCGACGGTACCAATCCCCAGGGGGTGCCTACACGGGAGCAGATGGTTACTCTGTTACACCGGTATGATAGTATGTAAAAAGGGGCTGTCTTGTTAAGCAAAAACCATGAATATCTATGCAAAGCCTGTCATTGCGAGCAAAGCGAAGCAATCCAGAAGGTTTGATTTGCTGGATTGCTTCGTCGCTTCGCTCCTCGCAACGACGAAGCAAGTGCATAATTATTCATAAAAATGCTTAATGAGGCAGCCCCTTTTATATTACTGCGAAGCTTTGCCAAACACTATATCAATATAATCCAAAACAAAGTCGACATACTTCTGCTTATACTCACCGAGAGGTTTTTGGTTTCCGTTTTTCTCTCTTACATACATAATAAGTTTATATATGCCATATATATCCTCTTTTTTTTCTTCGCCCGGGTATAACGCCTTCCATACAATAGCGCGTCTCTCCTCTTTTTCATGTATTGAGTCAAGTTGCTTTGCTATTTCGCGAATGACGCCTTTTTTAAACAGTTTCTTTGTAAAAGGTGAAATAAGAACATATCCGCTGTCAGATAAACTTTCGGGGCACATTTTGCTATCATGAGGAATACAGATATCTTCATACTCTGCAATTGATGGGAAAACATGTCTATCTCCAAAAAGCCGCTTAAGTCTATCAAGTCTTTGCTTTTCAGACTCGTTATTTTTGTGTTGTTTCCATGAGCCTTTTGTCTTTTTCACACTAGACATATTTGCCTGCAATTTGCCATACTCATAAGAAGCTCGGAATAAGACATCCTTCACCTTGCAAAAGCCTTTAGAAGCTACGGCACAATATTTATAGACCGGTGTCACCTCAGTCCCAATATAAAACACATCAGACCAGTACATCTGGAATAAGGGCTCAGCAAATAAATCCTCACATATTGTTACTATATCAGCTTTCTTTATTTTTTCCGGGGTGAAAGCACCAAGGCTCATATTGGCAGGATATGATGATACGAACCATAATTTGTCCAGTTGTTTAAACATTTCCCATACGGTTATATCTCTATATCCATAGGCTTGTCCAGTGACACGGTCATAGTCAAGCACTTCGACAAAATGTTTATTGCCGGCATCTTTCAGCATATCAACGAGGAAGTCAAATGCCATCTTAAAATAGTAAGCTGATTTTTTGCTAATGACTATGGAAGGGTCATTTGCATCAGGCTTTATAGGCGGAGCATCAATGGTTTTCATATATAGGCAATGGGCAGCCAGAGCCAGAGGGATACATGCATCGCTATTGGCTTTGAAATAGCTCTGTACTTTAGGCTTACCCTTGTTTACTGCTATATATTTCAACAAGTGTTCGAAGCCAATCCGCAGGGTAGCTTTTACATCCTTGAGCATCTGCGGCACATCAGACTCATCAGGATTGAGAGTTTGGAGTAGCGTTTCGCGGTTGATTGCTAATAATCTTTTGGCATCGCCTCCCATTATGTATGTCTCGGTGTCACACCAGGGGGTGTTGGTCTTGTCCCACTCATACTGGGCATGGCGGTCTTTGTTGCCGACCTCAACGCCGATGCCCCGAAATGCGAATGTAGATTTGCCGGAGAGGTGTCTGGTCAAAAGTCGTTCTGTCTTACGCAAGGCCTCTACCCGGTTTTCTAGGGTGGCTTTGATTAGAATGTTGGCCTGAGGATTCCATTGCCAGAAGGTTATATTGCCTTTGTTGCAATCGTCATCATTGTCGCTAAATGCCACATGATAATTATAATCAGTATATAGCCACGCCGTGTCGGGTTTTTCGGATTCACGTTCATACATTTCGTTGGTTTTGTAACAGAGAATCTCTTTTGGGAAGGCCTTATAAAACACATTATGCTTCAACTTTTGCGGCTTTTTTGCCTTCTTTGTGAATGGTTTTTCATGAGCAAATCCCCGTTCACTCTTCTTAATTTCGAAACGTAGAGGAATGATGTCATGACTAATAGTGCCAATCAAGTACTCCTGTATACAGCGTGCAACTCTTGCGGCTTTTTCAGCAAACAAGTCTGCCCCATGAACCCCAACATATACTAAGATATCATCTAAATGCTCTGTTAGTGGAATTTCTACGTCTGTACCGATACGTGGACGCATTTCACCTTTGCCACACTCTTGGTAAAATATTTCACCCTCCGACCGATTAGCACGAAAGCTTATCTCCATAGAATCATTAGTTTTGGCTGAACGGGTTTTCATTGAGAAAGCCGCTTCGTCTTTATTTCGTGATTTTAGGAAGTCAAACACAGACTGAATCCCAATGCCAAAAGAACCTGTAGGTCTTAACCATTTTGGCATACGACGTTTCACTTGGTCAGTTTCGGTGTCATGAATATTGCCTACAAAACGTAATTGCCGTAGTTTTTCATGGCTAATACCTGTCCCAAAATCTCGTATACGTAGTACTACCTTTTCATCAGGGGGCTTGCTAATAATCACTTCAACCCGGATTGCTATCTCTTCTAGCTTATAAGGAAGTAGTGTAAAGAATTTATTTATATTTACATCACTTTTAAGACTGCCATTTTTTGCTTCCCAGGCTTGAAATAATTGTATCTTTGTTGCGTCCATTGCGTTTTGTACCAACTCACGTATAAAAGTAAGTCTATCACGATATAAACCTGCACCTCTTATTATTTCAAACGCTCTTACATAGCTTAGTGTATATCTTAAATCCAAGTCTTTAGCCTTAACGGGTACACCATCAAAAGTAACAAAGAATTCTCCATCATCTATAGTCGGAGCACTACCTGTATACCCTACTGGGATAATATCATTCCAATGAAGAGCTAAATCATTTAGCTCAACCTTTAGCATATCATACCATGCAAATGCTTCTCTCGCGGCTTGTGCTCTAATCTCTATCGCGCTTGATTCATCAATGCATTGATCTGGCTCTTCCAAAATCTCTTTCCCGTATTCCTGATAATTCTTCTTTATTGATGATGATTTAAAATCAAATTGCGCCCCTACCCTTTTTGGAGATGTTAAAACCATAGTTACGGCTAGATGCTTCTCTTGGTGAGTCATTGATTCTTTGCTATTGGTACCCAAGCGCACTTGAAAGGGATTAACCCTTCCATTGTCAATATCCATCAAGTCTGCTAACCGCAACATCATTGCAACAAAACGTGGATGTGCTGTATCTGTACCAAAGCCATCGGTATGATGTGGCAGTTTCATTACTTGTTTAAAATCATTAACATGTGTCGCATTAATATCAGCAACTAACGCTCGTAAACGCCTGCTAATCCCTGTAAACTCACAGTTATTTAGATTTTTACCATATCCATTTGCATGGAACTTACGAAAATATGATTGCAATACCAGCATGAGACTGCGTTGAGCATTTAACCCCTCTATAACTGACCTAACATCTTCTGATTGTTCCTGAACCTGATTATTAAGCCGCTCAAGGTCAAGGTTATGAGCTGCTTCGCTATATATGCCCTGGTGGCTCTCTCGCATCATCTGAATATGCTGACCCAGTCCATCCTCTTTTTGTAAATGCTCACGCAAATCGGCCAACGATACGACCATGCCCCAATCGTGTGTATATGCACACATTAAGAGCATCCAAATATCTGTAGGGCCAAGGAGTGCAATGCGGTCTGGACCAATTAGCATTTCCATCTTGGCTACCACGTTTTCCGCGTGTTTCATGTCATGGCGTGTGTATTCAGGGAAACTACGATTGGATTGGCTTAAGCGTTCCGACGACTCACTGCGGGTCACGCCCAGGCTGTCGCGTAGGGGTTCGTATTGGGGGTAGTGGTCGCAGATGCTGAATAGGGTGCGGCGTAGCATGTTGTGCAGGGTTGATGGGATATTTTCGCTCATTGTTCTTGCTCCAGTTTCATAATTATTGTTATTAAGTCACCGACTATTGTATGTGAGAATTTATCAATGAGATGATATCCGTCTAGATTACATCCCTTTTCCGTAAAACGGGGGAAGTAGGCCGAACATAAAATAATCCTGTTTTGTAGATGTGGATATTTTTCTAGCAAAAACTTTTCAATGAAATACAGACTCGGTGAATGATGCGTATCCTCATCATATGGCTCATCTGGGTTAACAATGCTTACTTTATCTGGAACCCCATCCTCAACTCTAAGGTCAAATATGAATGCCCCAAAACTTTCAGCACCCGGTTCAAATACCATCCATGACAAAACATCCTCAAAATCAAAACTATGCCATACCGTGTGCCCATAATCCTCTAATAACTCTTTCTTTCTAAGAGCTTCCTCATGATCTTCTACAAACGCAATATTCATCAATCTTCCTCCTTTGCATATCTTGGTATCGCAATTGTAAATGTTACTTCATATGTTGGGTTGCTCAGTTCATTAAATATACGAAGGACGCCTAGATTGCGCAACTCATTGCTGCTCCACTCATTTACAATTCGCGCATATTCATCCTTTGCAACTAAATCATCATAAGATGAACGTATAGTTTTGTATGGGAGCTCAACTTGTTTGAAGGCCATGCTTTTCCAAAGTGCTTTATACATTTCACTTGTTTCATATCTATCAAAGAACGGCTTCATGAGAGAAACATAATACGGAGATACCTCTACGCATTTATGGGTAATTGTACCCCCTAGTGCTTTCACTAAAAGATCTGTCCAATATAAGCCTATACCTTTCCCTTTTGCGGGGCGGCTTGAATCCTCGGCAATATCAGCCTTGTCTATAAGCATTCCTGCCTTATTTATACGTGCTCCGTTTTTATATATAGTTCTGTCTTCACTATCCAACTTGATACCGCCATAGTTTGTAACTGTTAAAACGTGCCCCCTGTCATCAGTCGTTATTCCAACATATATCCGTGAGTTCAGGTAGCTATACTTAATCGCATTGTTAACAACATTGTATATTGCGTGCTCCAACAGTTTTGGATCTGTGTGTAGCCATCGGTCAGGATCTCTTACGTCATGAAACTCTAGTATGTCACTAGTATCATGTGGTGCTATCTTGCCTAAATGCAAGAAGTTGTTTTTTAAGCGACATGATGCTTTAAATATCGCATTCCATCTATTGAGTATTTCCGTATATATATCAAATGACTTCGGGTCAGGCCTTATTTCCTCCCTGTAATCCCTCCTCATCATCTCAATAATTTGAAACTGTCCTTCAAAACTTCGCATTGCCTTTCTTGAGTCAATAAGAAGACTATGATAATTATCCTCAAGGTTGTTATAGTACTTTTGAGCCCTCGGCTTTTGTAGGGCTTCGGTCTGTCTTCGTTTAATGTTCCCTTCGAATTGCCCTATTACTATCCGCATCCCATCTGCCACTTGGCCCATCTCATGGGACAGTAGCTCATTGGTTTCTTCTAGCTTAGATGTTCTCCTTGTAGCCATCAAAGATGCCGCAACATTGTGAATGTATACAGCAAAGTTTGGCAGCAGTTTTTCCTCCCATGCAAGATTAGAGTTACGGCTCATATATAGGTTTTTTTGCTTATATCGTATGCCAAATATGATAGGTATAATGCCCTCATTAATTGGCCTACATATAACAACGCTCCAGTCATGCTGATTGGCTTCACTTGGGATATTATCTTGATCCTCTACCTTTTTACTTGCACCATCAAACAAATCCCCTACATCATCAGGAATATTCTTAATCCAATCGTGCTCTCCCGGCGGCATCTTGCTTTCCCAATCGGTGTAAAAATCTCCATCAATTTTTAAGTCTGATTGCTTAATCCCTTTATCCCAATATAGAACAAGGTTTTCAACCCCCATCATCCTTCTTACAACTCTTAAGCTCTCAATAATGTAGGCTGCCACTTTTTTTACCTGTATTTGCTCAGAGTTATTTTTTGCCTGCATATCTTCATATTCACCAGTAACAGCTTCTGGGTTATGTTCACATATACATTCTAGTAATTTCTCCTGTGCTTTATCAAGTACTTCGCGTTTTGCTGCTTCAACTGTTCTGTTATATAAACCAGTAAGCTGCCCAATACGCTCTTGAAGCATACCTATCAACTCCGGTTTTGTGTGCTTTGCAGCATCACTCCATTCATCAGATGTGAAAGTAATATCTTTTTCTAGCCCTTGCTTTACTAACATTGATTCTACCTTGGCTTTGACTTGCTCGACATCCTCAATAATCTGACCAGATATAACAAAGCCAATCAGTATTCCATCTGATATTACAGGAAAGATTAGTTCTGTCATGTCTGTATATGGGCATTTATATTCAAAATGCAACTGTCCGCATTCAATTACAGGCACAACATGAATTTCATCATGATGCGTACAGGCTTCTACCTTGAAAGCATGTGCTATTTTTAACAGCTCTTTTGCTACATCATGAACATCATCCCAACTCTGAATCTCCTCTAACCATATATCAACGAAGCGCAGTAATTCGTTTGCGACATCTGTGTCACACTCATTGCAATGCAATCCTTCAATTTTTCTTGCTATGGATGCGGCACGTAACTTTCCGCATATTGGCGATATTACATTGTAAAAACGCTCTGTCTCTTGATGATCTTTTACCATGGTTATTTTTTTACCCGGCATAGGTCTGTTAAACACCAAAGTTGGCTTGTGTGTCTCCTCTGATACCCCTAATGACCATCCCAACACAAAACTTCTATCAAGCCCAATGTTATACTTAATTTTATGCTCAATACCATATGCATCACATAATTCCTTAAGTCTTTCATCTGACATCGTAGTAATCCGATACGGTACAACCGGCCAATAGCCACTGTTGGTGTAGTTATTCCGCTCTTTATGTGCGTTCACTTGATAGCCTCCTTTGTGAATTCCATCACAACATGTATACTTCTGCAAACCCATCCCAATACAGCCCCTTCCCATAGTTTCGGCTGTATTAACGTATGTTGATTTTTATAGCTCTATGTGTCTTTCCCAAACTCAGCGTCATCTTCAGGCCCGCTATTTTCATGTTTTTGCTTATTCCACTGAATATTCTCCTGGCGGCAGAATCCTATTATTCGCTCTGTTAGTTTACGTCTTGCATCTATACTTGCTAGCCCCGCATAATCCCCAGCATAACCTAGGTACATATCTACCTCATCACGCATTTTCTCTAATGTTGCACGGTATCGCTTCCAGTTATCTTGCATATGATAGAGGTCAATTACCCCTCGTATCAGTATCACTAAAATCGCCATAAGCGGCACAACAACCAGCAGCTTACTATCTGCGAAACCGCTTATTATTGCAATTGCAGCTTGGATACATAGAATCAAAAGACTAAACAATCGAAATATCTTCTTGTTCTGCTGAGCCTTTCTGCGATACCAAAATATCCTGCTTCCGACTAGATGTTTTAGATTGCGGTCATCAATCAACTCAAGTTGTGATTCCAGGTTTTTTATCTCATTGCGATAGGATTTTCTGCCTGATAAATATGACATTCCTACATCGCCCCCCTGACTGACTCGTATATGTAATGACTCTATATAAATTTTATTGCAATTTGTCGAACAATGCAACAGGCAAGAAGCAATTTGGCACATCCCACAGCATTGCATCGTAATACACTAGTAAGTTGCGAATTTTTTGTATGATTTTACAAAATATCCAGCAAATTCAAAATTACTGTGATGGCAGTACAAAGCTTTTACATAAAAAGGGGCTGTCTTGCTAAGCAAAAACCATGAATATCTATGCAAAGCCTGTCATTGCGAGCAAAGCGAAGCAATCCAGAAGGTTTGATTTGCTGGATTGCTTCGTCGCTTCGCTCCTCGCA
>Ga0123355_10007086_pt1 | contig 16712 bp, 25 predicted proteins | sample TergutEmb28metaG_3_FD_89872 | JGI IMG/M metagenome (GOLD analysis project Ga0123355, IMG submission 89872) | Embiratermes neotenicus P1 segment gut microbial communities from Petit-Saut dam, French Guiana - Emb289 P1 | ecosystem: Host-associated > Arthropoda: Insects > Digestive system > Gut ...
AGCCATGCCGTACGGCTTCGCGGTAAGGCCATGACAAGAAATGGAGTCATGCGGCGTACAGCGGAATCAAATAGTTAACCCCTCCATGAGTAACCTGAAGTGAGTTCACCGGAGAGCCCGCTGGTGGGCTCCCGGTTGTGCCACTAATTGTCAATCCATCAACCGCTTGAGCCAACGAATTGATCTGCGTCTGCAAATTATCTTCCGCTGCAATTGATCTCTCCGTCTCTGCTGTGACAGCTGCGTTAGCCGCTGCAGCACTTGTACTCGCACCTCCAGCCGTAACCGTAGTATTTGCCAGCTGAGCAGCAGTATGATTTTGTTGAGTCATTAGACTTCCCAGCGTAATTGCAGCCGGAAGCCCACTAGAGGTCTTGAGCCAGAGGCTCTGGAAGTATCGGTACCAATGTCCTGTCATGTGGCCTTTCGGTGTCAGCACCGGAGCTAGGGCCACAGGCAGACCTACATAGGCAGCACTACTTTCTGCTGTAGCCCCACCAACCTCTGAATCTGTATCACTCATGACATATCCTTATGTCTCGAGTACAGTCCCTTCTACCCAAGCTCCGTTCAAAGCTCCAGGCCCTTGAAACGCATATTCCGCTTCAAACACTCGATCTCTTGCTATACCCAAGCCTCGCCAGGTAGGCCAAGTGAGATACTGGCCTATTTCACCACCCGGTTGCATAGTATCATGGCTCCAAGTTCTTCCCCGATCATCCGAGTATCGCACGGCTACTCTCGGAGACTCGCCATTGGCCCCAAGCGGGGCCATGCCACACTCCAGATCTAACATAAACGCTGTAAATTGAATCCTTCGCCCATCTGCCGGAATGGGTCTCTTGCCATAAGGCCCAAACTCAACTTCACCAGCGCCAATATGAGGGAACGTCCTCAACCACTGAATCGAGCACACTTCTCCATTCACTGTATCCGTGTACGTATCCAGGTCCATAGCATATAATGTTCCGTTCTGCCAATCACCCACCACATTAGTCCCATTAAAGAAAGCATGACAATTACCTCTATGCCTATGCAGAAATCCGGTGATCGGATCTGACCAGCCCTCTTGATGCCAGGCAGTCATAGGATCTTTAATGGTATCGTCGTAGACCCAAGTCTGATCGCCCTTGGGAAAATGAAGCACGTAGAAATAGTGTCCATCCACCTGGTAAACATACCCAATTGCATCTTCTATTCCGACTGTTGCGGCCATCTTCCTGATCTGATATTCCAGAGCATGATTCGAGATACGTATCGAGTCGTATCCGATGAACCTCCAAACAACACCTTGGCCTTGAAGATCCAAACCAAGACAGAACACCGAAATGTCAGAACTCGCCACCGAATACCTAGCAACAGTGCCGTGCTCATGATACACTCCCTGAATCATCAGGAATGGGAAGGTAGCGAGACCACCATTATACCAGACCTCGGTTTTGAGCTGACCGATGAGTAAAATCTCGTGATTGTTGACGATTAGAGTCTGGAGTGGATCCGGGTAAGCAGTCTTAAAAGCGAAATATGTGGGATCAAAGGTAATAGTTCCAGAAAGAGAACTAATCCACTCGTTACTAGTACCACCAGGCACATTAAATAGAAGAAACGAGTCAATATAGTCACCTCGAGTGGCACCACGAAACAGCCCCGTAGGATCTTCAAGTTGTGCGAAGGCATTATTGCTCAAGTTTATGGCCCACCCATTCGGAGAACCATCTACGACTATGGCAAAAGTACCGTTATCAATAAAGTTAGCAGGATTAGTCCTACCAGGAGCGATTTGCCCCAATAACTGAAGTTGCCAGGTGGGAGTAACAGCAAACACACTATTGCCAATGACTGCATAGCCATTGCCATTACTAGCCCTGTATAATGCTCGAACTGGTGCATTCGGACCTTGAGCCAGGGGTTTTAATCCAGGGCGTTGATAGTGAGTCATCGGAGCGGGTGCATCACGAGTATTGATCTCAGGATAGAGATTAATACATCGCTGGCAGTTAGCGATTATGCTTCTAGGCGAATACGCCCCACCAATAAGCGGAAGTTTTGCCATCAGCCTATCTCATGAGAGATCCAGCTATTATTCCCGAGATACATAAATTCTCTCGCCGAATCATCAGGCACTGACACAGCAGCCCCAGGAGCACCTCCGTCAATGCTTTGCCCAGGATTTGGTGGAAACACTGAAGACGAGGCGGAGCCTCGATTATACACCCTGACACTCGTCACAGGAGACAGTAGAGGCAGTCTGACAGCATGATTGGTCACCGAGTTTGTGCCAATGATATTCACCGAGGATTGGAGTTGTTTGGCAGCCCCAATCGTTGTCCCTGTCCCCTCGATGTTGTGATCGACTGTGGCACCGAGACCGAAACCACCAGACGAGGTGGTCAATAGCTTAGCAATCAAGTCTCCGTCTTGGAGGGCGAAGCCGGGCATCAGACCTAACTGTAAGGCTGTCGGATACATAGGGCGGGTTGTTCCAGACATACAATGTACTCCTTGGTTTGATTGTCAAACATGGCCACGAAACATAACTCAGTACATCCTGTCACTGAATATGTTATACAGTTGTGGCCTAACCAGATCACCAGGCATATGCAACCTTGAAATCTGGAAGTTTGCTTTCTTCAGCACATTCAGCGAGTCTTTCGCCTGAAGTGCCAGCGTATCTCCGGGCATCGAGACGATACCGTATTTTGGCCTCAATCGTATGGCCAGGTTCAGCACAATCGCATTATAATACTCGTATGGCAATTCGATCTGACTTGCTGCCTCCGTGAAATTCGGAGGCAACTGTTCCTTCACGCTCACATGCATAGAATAGATATTCGCCTGCGGCACAGGCCAGAAATACAACTGACCGAGATCCCACGAGGAATCATAGAAGAAATATCCAGGGAACGAACTCAATCCCTTCAGGGCGATCTTGTTATAATCCTCCATACTGAAAATTGGCAAGAGTGGGTAGTCAATCTGGTTGGGCTGACTCAACACCAGTTGTCGTAGATATGCTGATTCGATCTTGTTTGGTCTGGTGCTCATTGGATAGGCCGGATGAAACTCTTGACTATATTCCGACGAAAAATTATTCAGTCTCAGATCCGTGTTAAAGTCCCCTCCCGGCCCGATCGTGTAAACCTGCTTCCCTTGCAGTTGCCCTTCCGGGTCTTGAACCGCGACTGCGGAATACGTTACCAGGTGATAAACAAACCACCTCTTCCGTTCCCACTGCTGGATCATCCACTGCATTCTAGCCTTGGCATCAGATATATCCTCCGCCAGCGGGGTCTGCCCTACGCCCCATGCTCCGCAGTCCCGCAGGGCCGCGCTAGCTAAATCACTCGCTGTCGTTCTGTGTGGGTCTATCTGGCTCACTCATTTTCTCCGCCAACTGGTCATGCAGGCCATCAAGCCACTGTTGAATATCCTCGGGCCACAAAGACTTAGCCATTCTAATTTGTCCATAGGCCCAATTCAAATCATAGTAATTCCTCACATCCCTCTCAGTCACTTCACGATATTCATCAGTCCCAACATCGTAGATCTTTACAGTCACAGTCTCGGCCCTGCCGGTTTCGACAGTGGATTAACCGTAGATGATGCTGTGGGATTAGCAATCTGGAGTGAATCCCCTGGTCCAGCAGACGGCACACTCTTCTGACTCTCAAGCATCTTCTGCTTTTCCATCAACTCCTCAATCTGCTTCCTCAGACTATCAATAGTCTCTTGGGGCCCTGCCGGTGGCGCAGCCCTGCCAGCAGCCCTCAGACTCGCCGCCGGGTGCATATGCCATCCCTGCGAGACATAATGCTTCTCTTCCTGCTCATTCATCACGAGGACATTGACGATCTCACGTTGTTCTCCGACTTGTTTTGGCCCGTAGGGAGTGTCAATGGTATACGCCTGAACAGTGACTCGTTCCTCCCCCGTAGGATGATACATCATCCGAGGGTACATCACAGGGCCTACATACAGAGGCTCACCCGTCTCCGTAGCCGCATCTCGGTTTGCCGGGTTCTTCCTAAACTCCCCCTTAGCTTCCAACACATCATACACTGTAAACCTTTGCCCAGGCATCACTCACTCTCCTGTTCAGCAACTATCTTGATTGGCTTCGGAGCCTTAACACGACTCTTGTCATACGGACTCTTGAGCACCCGCTTACCAGCCCTCCTATATTCTGTGTTCGGATGCTCCAGCCGCAATTTACTTGTGCTTTCTCTTGTCGTGTGAACGGGCTTTGCCATCAGACTTTGTCCTTGGAAGTTTGCCCGGTTGATCCGCCTCCGAGAACTCTCGGGCCACCTTCAGCGATGGCAGGTTTTTTCTCGGCTTGATGCTCCCTGACGCTATGCCGTGCATGAGCTTGCGCTGCTGCTGCGATACCGGGGGCATGGAGATGCTCCTGAATTTCTGGCATCAGGATTTCCAGCGTATGGATATGCGGAAACCTCATACACCAGGGATTAGCACAGAGCTGTCTCTCGAAGACAGTCCATTCCATCACTTGCGCCTCGGAGGCTTGCGGCCATTGAACGGCTTGCCCCCAAAGGCTGGATGCCTGCTTGCCTTTCCCTTTTCGTCCGTATCCCTGCTCGGTGTTTTCTTTTTCCCCACGCTCTTCTCGAACGATTTCCTAGCCATGCTGGCCTCCTGTCATTTGCCTGATAGCACTATCCAAAGACTCTAACATATCAGGTGTTTGATGATCCTTGATTTCACTCTCATTCAATCCATCAGCCTCGACCCGTAAAACCACTCCTATGGCCGTCATTCCATCTACTGCTGTCTTCAATAGCCCAATAAAGTGCCTCATCCTTGCAGCTCGTGTATAATCACCCGCAAACCGAGACTCTAGAATTCGCTGCATCAAAACCAGGTTCATCTCGGCATCTTCACTGTTGGTGGCACAACCCTCAATTCCGGCTTCTGTCTCGCTGGTGGTTCCGCAGGCATCCAGCCCTCTGCCCTCGCCCTCTGTTCCTCATGCACATTATTCACTATTATCCAGTCGTCCCACCTGAACAGCATCTTCGGAAATTCGACTGGCATCCTCTCCGGCATAAACTGGAATCCCAGGTTCTGTCCCAGACCCATTAACCCTATCAGCCCCGGTGCTAGGCTCTCCACGAAAGCTTTCGCCTGCAGCAACCTCTGAGGGCTGCTGTGATGTATCTGCTCCAACAGGGCCGTCAGTTGTGCCAGGCTCATCGGAACGGATGGTTCGCTTCCACTCATCAATTATCTCCTTATTCCCAGCGGTATTACTCGTCGGAAGCGTAGGATCAAATCTTGGCATCGGCGGGCCATCCATCAGCATAGGCAGGGTGCGATCCACTATACCACCTCTACCCCTAAACTGCGACCTCACCCCCTCCTTATACTGCGCTTCGTCATAGGTTGGCCACCACCCAGGACCAAGCTCAATAGCCTCCCACTGCGAATTTACAATCCTACCATTCGGGGCTGCATGAACATGAAACAAAATCTTGGGCCATTCAGGTATATCATAGGCAGGGCCGTATTCCAGATGGAATACATGCCCCAGCCTATTCAGCAAATTCACATGTCTCTCGATCTCGTTAATCGCCAGCGTCACCGTAGCAAATCCCTGTGGATCATGGTGATGCTCGGCTTGTAAACGAGTCAGGAGATCACGTAGATTCATGGAGTCACATCCGCCACAATGACAGCCCACTCGGGCCTGATCCACAGATACCCATACAAGATGTCTAGCCTGGTGATCAGCTGATCAGTCCCAATGAAGTAATCAGTCACCATGCGCATTGACACGCCATCAAACTGCTCTCTAGCAGCCTCATGGACGTGCCTGGGCATCTCCAGGTCAGCCGTGGCAAGAGTTACGGCCTCAGGTGCATAGGCGAAGTTCTTCCTATATCCCTGTCCTGGTCCGAAGCCGTTTGTAGGATTGATCGCAGCGCCATTCGCGGGTGCGTGAGTTACCGTCTGGTATTGCACGGGTTGTCCTGCAATTGGAGGGATGATTGCAGGATAGATGGGGATTGTAGTGGCACCCGTTGGAACATGAGCTGTGACCACAAACTGTCTGAGCAGGCCGGTATCCTGCTTAGTAATTCTATTGACGGCGTTAACTCCGGCAACAGTGATGACGTCACCTTGATTCAAGTCTCCTGAGAGTGGATGAGACGACAAGACGAGTCCTGTCTGATTAGCCCCGTTCACAGCCCCTGAGCCCTGAGGCAAGCTCCCATCTCGGTGAGCAGTAACTGTCTGGTCCTTCATCCAGATGAAACCTAGAGCGTCATACATTCTACCAGTCACGTACTGGCGACTGATCTCACTAGTTGGATTCAGCAATCCAACCAGCGAGCCCACCACTCTTGCCTCAGTGATTGGACTATTCACAATCTTCCTGTTCGCCACAGGAGCAGAGTTCATATCCAGAATCGCACCCGCATCCAGATATGTCCTGGCCACCGGATTCAGCATATTGAACCCAAGATCCTGGTTCGCCACCAGATTACAGATCCCCCCTTCGGCTCCTCTCATAATATCGACTGCCAAGGCTCCAGCCAGGTTGTTAACCATTGGAGCAAGAACTCGGCGGCTATAATCATCAAGACTCAGCGTCCGATCAGCCGTGCTGTAAGCCACGTCCACATGCTTCTGCGTAGCGAGCACGAGAGTCGTTGATTGCTCCGCTGTATCCTGGACTTGCAGTGCTGGTCCAGTGGCCACTGTGAAATCGTTCGGCAGGCGAATACGTAACGTAGAGCCGATCTTCGCCCCGACAACTGCGAACGATTCATCATACTGCATATCCACATTCTGGATAAATGCGTTAGTGTTCTTCCACAACCTAACAGCTTCACGAGTGATCATGTTGATCGTGAGCAGTGAGTTAGCCATTTCCCAAGGTCCTATATTGGGTTATGAACTGGACCAGGTTCATGTTTAAGTCCAACCAGGGATTATGGCTCCCAGTAGCACCCAGGGATTAGGCCCCCAGTAGCCTCGGCACATCTATTCTTTCGGCTGTTTCGTAATTGCCTTCACTGCCCACATAGCAGCATCTTCAAGATGTGTATGTGCCAGCGCAACCAAACGATGAACCTCAGAGTTATCGCCAGAGTTTTCCTTGGCCCAGGCATCAAGATAATCAATAAGATCAGCTACATCCCGCTTAACCCTATCAACCGCATGATTTCCACTGGGATTAAACGAGATGCCAACCCTGTATTCACCTTTAGTCATTCCCAGCTCCTTATGTCAGAAACGATTTCTTGTACTTCGCAACGACATACAGGATGTAGAGACTGTTTATGTCACTGTAGTATGGCATCAGAGCCCGCTCCCCACAGAACTTTCCATTCTGCCTGTGATAAAGTCCACGTCCCAGAACGGGAAATGCTCCAGAGACCACTGTCTCCAGTCCCTCATCTCCACATCCAAGATCGCTTGCCAGAACCTGCCATCAGCGATCTGCTCTTGCTCGAGTATCATGGCCAGGTTCCCGCAATAACCCACCTACGTAAACCAGTGACGTCTCGATATAGGCACCGATTATCGTGCAGTCGCCAGAGAGCCCTACACATATACCTATTATCCTCGCTCACGTCATTGAGATCAAGGATGTAGCCCTGTTTCGGCAGAAGAGCCCAATTAGGAAAATCAGGCTGGCCCTCATAGGGTGCTGGCACACCCCCGTCATTCCAGGTGAAGATGCTCGTCGGCTCGCTCATCTGGTTTGCCTTTCCTTAACCTGTGCCTCGCGCCTGCGCATCCACTCAGCAGTTGACAAGTGATCTGACCTGTCGGCGTCGTCAGGCGAGATTCTCTCATGAGTGGCCCCACGAGAACCAACAGCGGTAATTGGTTTCGGGGCACTCGAAACTTGTGTCTCGTGATTCAGGCTTCGCCGAGTCAACTCGGCTGCCATTCTCGTAGGTGGCAATGCCAAGATCCTCTGTGCCTCGTTCAAATCAGCCCCAAGGGCGTGGAGCACCTTTGCGCCCTCGCCTGTATCAATTGCCGCGAGCAACAGCGAGTTATATGCTTGCACGGATACCGGGTCGGAGTTATCCACGAGTTTCTGCAGATTCTGAATCCTGCCGTTAAATTCATTCTCTCCAAACGAGCTTCGTCCCACAAGAGCGGTCTCATCGCAGCGCCGGTTGAAATCCTGCACGGCCGACAGCTCACGCGCGCGCTGCTCGATCTGCTGGTTTGTCAGCTGTTCTTGTGTTGGCTGCTGTGGCGCCTGCGGCGCCTGCTGGCGACCCTGATTTTCCTGCAATTCACGCAGACGTCTGGTAAGAGTCGCAATCCGCTTGTCTCGCCAGTCGGCCTGAGTAGGCTCCGGGGTCGGGGCCTGTGTAGTCTGCTGTTCAGTAGTTTGTGGCTCAGGCTGTTGAGTAGTTTGTGGTTCAGGCTCCTGAGTAGTCTGCTGCTCAGTGGTTTGTGTTTCGACCTGTGGTTCCGGATCTTGCTGTTGAGTTGACCCGCTCAATTTGACCTCCCTCGTACCAGCGTGGCGTCCAACAGTAATGCCTCATATATGTGCTCTTTAAGCACGTCATCATAGCTCATGTTCAGCATTTGCGTAAGCGTGGCCCGGGCCTGTGGTAACAGCCTATACAGATTCTTAGCCACAAACAACTCCTCCCTTTGCTTCGAGTTCAAATCTGGATACCTCTCTTTCCAAATGCGATTGAAGTCATTGTCATGCATCAGATGATCGTAGAGCTGGTGCCCCATAGCTATGGCCGTCTCTCGGACCCTCCAGTGGGCATGAGCCTGATTCACTTGGGCCATTCTGACCTCTTACGTTCTTCAGGAGTTACTGGTTCGCCCGTGAACGGATTCTCCATAACCTTCTCCAGACCATAATTCTGACCATTGCGATCAATCACACTTACATGGCGAGGGTGGAAGATCACATAGTTCCTAATCTCTTTCGGATTTGGCCCCAATGTCAACCTGTGTTCATTTTCGTCTAACCAATTCAAATGACCACGAAGCATTTCTTTCTCAAGCTCTGGATTAGGTATATTCTCTCCAAGAGGATCTGAAACACTCATCCTTGCCCAACGTCCAGTAAGAGGCTTCTCTATCCTCTCCGCTATATTACCTTTAACATAGTCAAGAATTTCTTGTCTAGTACCTATTCCAACATGGCTATTATTAGCGCTCTGCAATAACCCTTGTATATAATAAGGTGAATGAAGGTATGTAAGACTTGAATTATCTCTATACGGATTAATATCTTCTGGTGAAATCCATTCCTGACCATCCAAGTACCAAGGTCTATACAGCTTTTCCGTCGAGTTATCTAGATATGTGTTCCCTGGAATACCAAAATCGTTCAGCATCTCTGATGCCTGCCGTGGATCTCCCATACGATGACCTGCATGAGCAGATCTGGCGTCTGGACTGAATGATCTGGATAGATCCCAATACAAATCAGAACCAGTTTTGCCTTCTAGAGGATCTACCATTGTCAAATAGTTTCTATTTTTTAGTAACCAGTTTGCTGCATCCTGCCGATCCATCTGATCCTGCAAAGGAAATCTACCTTCACCTTTACGAATTTGATTAAGAGCGGCAGTCATATCTCCATTATTATCCATATACGAAGCGAGTGCACTTTGCAAAAATGGTCTGCGGCTATTCGGGCCTGATAGCAGACTCTCATCACTAATATCCTCTGCACCCGACCGTAATCTTGTATAGTTAGAAGGCATTATACCTGGCTCTGAAAAAACCTTCCGTAACTTTTCTTGCACTCCTGGCTGTTGCTCCTCAAATTTCTTATCCCAGTCAAGAAATTCTTCGTGCTCTGGATGAATCCAGAGCTGATACATGTTGCGATCAATAACAGGAGGTCTCCAGCTCAATCTATGTTCATTAGCTGGAAGCCAATCAGCAGCCTTGTCGAACATCTCAGAAAGCGTTCTAGCTGACTCTCTATCTTCAGGTAAAGCTAAATTCGTAATGTCGCTAACAGACATACGGTGCATATCTCTCAAAGCTTTAGCGGCTTTCGACACATCTCCACCAAACTCATTATAATGATATATAGCGGATGAAACGTGAGGATCGAAATTTTGCTCTTGAGTATAATCAAAATCCTTACCGTCTAGAGATACTACTCCATGAGGATCTAAACCCATAGTCTCATAATTACTTGATGCGTCCTGAGCACGAGATGAATATAGCCCCCAACCCTCCATCTGAGTACCTTCACCCGTACTCACCTTACTCGGATCAAACTCTCCATAAGGAGCACCTGGCTGTGGTTCCCATCTATGTCCACTCCCGTGCCACGCAGCAAACGCACCAGGACCTTGAGCTCTCAGCGCCAGCGGGCTCTCCAGCCCAATCCCCCCAACAGCACTCTGTGCCAGGCGTTGCATATCAGGCGAAAGCGGATTTTCTCCCTGCATTGCACGATTAGTGACCTCATACAGATCCTTAAATGGTTGGAAGGCTACCCTCCCCGGTGCCGCCAGTACGTCCAGCACCCTAGCTGCCGTGCCCTCTCCTGCCCACCTTTGTTCTGGAGTCATGTTATTCGGATCAACAAACTGCTCAGGACGCAGATTCAAGAAATTACCAGTCCTCGGAGTCAGTTCATTATCACCGACATACTCACTCACTGGTGTTTATCCCACTCAGTTTTACTTTTCAGCATATGAAGAGCTATTCTAATACCCTCCTTATTTATCCTCTCATACGAGAGTTCAACATGTGCACTCTTATCTACATTGAATATGACCAATGATATAGAATGTTCATTTCCAACCTGTTTCTTAATTTCCTCAATCTCCACTCTGCTGTCTCCTCTGCCTCGGAGGTGAAACGCGGACTTCACTCAACGAGGGTTGTGAACCTGGCGAATAAGCTGCTGGCACCTGTGGTGAACCTATTCTGGTGGCCTGGAAGCTCTGAGGCATCCCACCATAGCCAATTGGCATGCCAGCACTAACCGAGCCTTTCCACCTATCATACACTTTCCAGGGATCATAACTCACCCTCTGAAACCCCATACCACTTCCAAGCATGGAACGTAACATGCTCAGGGCCATGAGTTTCCTCATATCCACTGGATCTTGCATCGCCAGTGGATTCACCGGCTGCCTCTGCTGCGCAATCTCTGGATGCACCCCAGGAGCAGGGTGCAACGAAGGAGGAACACCAGATGGACTGCCGATTGAACCCTCGATCCCAGCCGGGCCGCCACCAATTCCCAGCGCCGAGTTATATCCACTCGGAGCTACATTTCCACCGGCCAGCGAAGCTGGCCCCGAGGTCACACCAGCACCACCTTGCACTGGCACATTGATCTGCATTTTCCCAGAAAAAGGTTGTGGGCCTCCGCTATACATAGCATCCAATTCGCCAACCGTTTTCGTCGGGTCTGCATCTGGCCATCTTGCCAGCACACCTCTTTTTCCAGCCGTCCATCTATTCAATGGCAGCGACTGTGCTACTTTCCACTGATCTGCATAAGACGCCTTAGATGGAACATCATACTTGTTAATATCAATACCTACTTTTGGAGCGTTTTCTTCCCAGGTCGAACTTCCACCATACTTCTTGGTCTCTATCTGGAAATACCCATCAGCTGGTCCAGTGCCATTGTCCTCTCTGACATTCCGAAACCTCGATTCTGGCCACATAATCGCCCGTGCAACAGGACTTGCGTTCTGCAACTCCGGTGCCATTCCTCCAGCCGTGCCAGTCGGCATTGACAGTTGATTCCCCCGATCTCCACCAACTGGTGCCTGTTCACCAGCACTAACCGGATATTGCTGACTCGGTGACGAGCCGCCTGTCAGCATGGCCAGCTGCATAGGCTGCGGCACGGTCGGCTGTGTCGCAACCTCATTTTGCAGTATATTCGAGTCAGCAGCTGCCCCAACGCCCATCTTACTTGCTCACCTTAATCCCAGGATATTTTGCTTTCACCTTCCTCCGTATCGTTTGCTGTTGACTAGGACTCGCGAACTGTGAGCCCCTAGCAAGAGCATTCCTTGCCCTCCCTGGTGTATCAATCGGATAACTCCCAGGACCTTTGCCCTTCTTACCAGTCCCTTTTCCTGGCAGGGCAAAATCCTTACTCGGCAGCCCCTTCCGTTCACGAGAGGTTATTCGGGCCATTATGTGTCCGCCTGTTCTCTTGGAACTATTCTAAGGTGTGATCCTGGTGTGGTAGGGTCTGGGATATACCAGTGTCCATCTGGGGCTCTGAGTGCTCCTGGAATTGGAGCGGCCTCCTTGTCGAACTCTGAATCTCCGACAGGCGACTTGCTGCCACCTCCTGAATCGTTCTTAGAGCCTTCTCCAGACTCATTTCCTCCACCACCATTCTCCTCATCAGACTGGTCAATAATCGTTTGCCTATTAGCCTCCAAGATTGGCACTAAGTGCGTATGTGTTGCTTCTTTCACCAGATCTTCAATAATTCTCTGCAATCCCTGCGGATCTTCCGGCAGAAGCTCTTGCAGGGCTTTCATCCTATCAGTTTCTGCCTTATACGCATCAATATCACGCATCTGATCCTTGCCAGCCAGGCGCAACTGCTCTTTTCCAAGTCTCTGGAGCGCCTCACGAAGTGCGTTAGTGAGCTGCATATTCTGGCCCATGAGCGTCTGCTCGACCTGGGTCGGACCTTCTCCAAGAGCCTGTGGGGGAACCATCCTCTTGAGCCTCTGCGCCGCCTCTTTTGCTTCCTTGAAGTCCATCGCGCTCAACAGCAGATCACCAATAATACCAGTCAGGTTAGGTGCCTGAGTGAGGATCAGAGTTAATGCCTGAATCGTCTCTTGCCTGCGAGATCCAAATGCTTGACCTGGTGAGGCCCGAACCTCATACCTGCCAACCGAGGGATTGAATATCCGACGAATAATCGCTCCATCTACACTCTTATTAACCTGTAATGCCTGCCGTTGTCTCGGATCAATCATCAACTCCGTCATCGACCCATCGTCAGCCTGGATCATCATGATCCGAGTAGTATCGTAAATCTTAGGAATAAGATCAATAATTTGCATACCAGTGAAAACAAGAGCAGTTTCATAATTATCCCTGAAATGATAGGTCGCCGTGTCACCCTGGTCCATTCTCTCCTGAATCGCAGAACCTGTGCGTTCATTGCCCATCATTCCCATCTGATTCTGATATTGCCCACTAACCATCATAATCTGGTTAAATGCAGATTGCATACCCATCTCAAAAGCTTGTGATGGAGGCGGTGGGTCTAGCCTCGCTGGTAGTGCATCTGGAGGAATTGGGTTGCCATCATCATCGAGATGATTAAACGGCAAGTACGCATGGTTCGTGGTATTGGCATTATTCCAGTACTGTTCATACTCCTCTACCGCTGCCGCTGCACCTTTCCAGGGAGTTTTGGTCTGCAGGGCCACAAGTTCGACTTGCGCTGATGCATTGTAGTTATACATCCGCTGGCCATCCTTCATAGCCCTCGTATGGCCCTTCCGATCCAGCAGGCCCTCGACTACCTGCTCTTCACCAACACACCTAATCAGCGGAATATACTTCCCAGGCCAGATCGTCTCATCAATCACCACATCACCAGCAATCAGATACCACTCAATTTCCTCCACCCAGATTCTTCTCGACTTCGTATGCTCGTCCTCCCTCAGACCTCTCAGAACCTGGTGAGGCATCCTCGATTCTCTCAGGTTCTTCCTCTGTCCATCGCTCGGATCAATGAAGCTCCACAGGGTATCTTCATGATAGACCTTCCGAAAGTATTCACAGAGTCGAATGTGGTTTCGAGCCACCCAGTCATCGTCTGGATTGCCAACCCCAAAGGGGCTCCTGCCAATCACCACAGATAACTCTGGATATGCCTCTCGAAACTGGTCTCGTGGCACGTCATCGAACACGAGTGCAAAACGAGCGTCGCTGCCGTTCCTTTGCTTTATGTCCGGGTCCATATACACAGACAACGGATCAAGCACAGGTTCAATTTTGATCTCCTGATCAAATGTATCCTCGTTCACATACCTCGTCACAAGCCTCCACCACCCGATTCCTCCGTAGACTTGGAACTCTCGCGCAATACTATAAGCGAGTTGGGCCTGCGAATTGTACTGTATATCGGACAGCACGTTCCGGTACACTTCAGCACTATCTGCTGTGGCTCCTCCACCGGTAGCCAAGACTGAAACTTCTGATTTATTCTGCTTACCATCATTGATAATCTGTAGATTATGCTGGCGAATAATATTAAGAGTAAGACAGGGCTTGCTATCAACATCCCGAGAACGACGAACAGCATTAGGCCACTGATAACCATTATCAGCATCACCATACGAAAACTTAAGATCCTCAAGAAATCTCTCCCTAGACGGAGATTCCCATTCGCTACACCTATTAAACCTCCTTCTTGCCTCATCAACAACCGGATCACCAGTTGTTCCTATACCTGATTCTACCTGGTCGGTCAAATCCCCGACAGCAGTAGACATATTTGGCCTGAGAGCCGCCGACATTACCTTAACCCGCCAACCAGCCTAGATAGGGATTCTCCTCAGCAAACTCATTAACCGTCCTCTTCAGCTTATCTCCCAGCCTGTTCTTAGCCCTTGGTTCTTTGATTGACTGCGCCAATGTCATAAAGGCATCCGCCCCGTTACTCGCATCATCATGTAATGGCTGATCGCTCAATTGTCCATCGACCACTCGATACCGATAGTGTCTGAGCCTGTCGAGTCCTTCTGCACACTTTTTTTCATCAAACCAGCAGTTGGGGAAGATGATCCTGGCAGCGTTGATTGCATTCGCCTTAACGGACACTCTTTGCACAACACGAACTGATCCGTAGACGGCTCGGACTGACTGCTCGATCGTACGTTTCTCACCAAGCCGCTTAGCCTTACCATCATGAGGGAGGTAATGCGTGCCATACGTATAGTCCTTTTCCTGCAAGTATTTCAAGTAATATTGTATATCATGAGCCGAATCCTCGAAATACTCCAAGATCCTATATTCCATTGCAACTCGCTGACCAAACCAAATGCTGGTCATGTCCCTCCGACCGAGATCCCAGAACGTGTCCACAGGAGTTTCTCTACTCCAGGGAACTTTACAGATCCTTCCCTCGGCCAGCGTACGTTGCAGCTCTGCTGCAAAGATCGCCCCTTCCAGAACCTGTACCGGATAGCCTTCCCAGACATTCAAATACTTGTCATAATTCCTCTTCTTCAGATCCTCCATCTCTTTAATCATCGTGCTAGGGACCCAGGGATTGTCCCTCCACGTCATTTTAGCGACGTAAGAATCATCACTCGGATTTAACACAAACCTCTGATAGGTGTAATCCTTTTCTAGCTCTGGGTTAAATGTAATCCATATTTCAGACTCTTCCTCACGAATGGTCGGCAGAAGAATTTCCCAGCTATTCTCCGTGACCTTGTTCGCCTCTTCCACCCAGCAGTAATTTATTCCCTCATACGATCTAATCCTATTGATGTTATTCCTGATACCCTCGAACGAGAAACTCGTCTGACCTCCAGGCACCATCCCAGGCTTCGACACAATCTTCGCAACCTGAACATCATAGATGTGCTCAAGATTGAGCTTCTTGACCTGATCCGACAACAGCTTGTGAACCGAGTCCGAAATCGAGTTCTGATACTCGCGTGCGCACAATACTCGAATTGCCTTCTGGGCACCCAACAACAGCAGCGCTCTCGCACAGCCCCAGCTACGCCCAGCTGCCCTCCCGCCATACATAACCTTGTGACGCTTGGGCTTGAATAATATCTCCAGAGGAGCCGGGAATAGTGCTACCGGCTCGCCCTCTGGACTATTATTGCTTTCGCTGGTTTGATGATCAAACCCGTCCACGAAAAAACCTTACAGATGCCACAGGATCGCCATTGTGCCATTCAGGGCAGTAAGACCCATATTCCTCCAGGTCCAATAGATATGTCCAGGCTCAACCCTAATCCTTGTCAGCGCCATCAGCGCACTCATGATCCCGAACCCTCTCCCACCAGTGTTCGTGATCGAGAAAATCCCTGCCTCGGGTTTCTCTCTCAGCATCGCCTCCTGGCGGCCATATGGCCAGGGCCAGTTGTGGCCTGCAGGCCAACCAGACCAGTCATAAGGCCATTCCACAGACCGGCCTTCCAGGTATTCCTGATTTACGATGTTGTTCGTCAGGTGAAACGTGTACTCCTCATCTGGAGGGGTCGTCAGAGCACTCGTCGTGATAAGCCCCCCAAGTGTATGGCTGGTTGCTGCATGTCCTGCTCCGCCAGTCTGACGATTCTCCATCGCCTCACTCAGAACACTCGCCACCTGGAAGGCAGTCCCCATAACAGACTGCGGATTCGCTCCTCTCGGGAAATCCGTGTCTAGGTTCATGTTCATCATTGGCCAGACCTGGCCAATCGCAGGCAAGCCATTAGTCAGAAAGCCACCCATCCTATTCTTCCTTTTCCATTTCTGGTTGTGTATATTGCAGAATCTGTCTACGCATCTCCTGCATTATCGGGTCAACATTTTCCCATGAGTCCTTCGCCACGAGCGCCAGCACCTTCTGCCAAACCACAAATGGCATGGAGATAGGAATCTGCGCATTAATGTCTATCTCATCCACTGACAGTCACCGGCCATACAGATGCAAAAGTTGGAGCCATAGTCGGACCTACCTGGGTCCCATTCGGCCAGGTCCAGAGGGAGGCCAGCAA